>ENA-ORSK01000103-ORSK01000103.1-human-gut-metagenome-genome-assembly--contig:-NODE-103-length-87914-cov-6.980594_pt1 | contig 87914 bp, 73 predicted proteins | sample MGYA00242192_ERZ509159 | MGnify/ENA primary metagenome ERZ509159 (study PRJEB26280, sample SAMEA2338663) | human gut metagenome | biome: human gut; feature: human-associated habitat; material: faeces...
AAAAAAAAACCCGCCGTAAATACGGCGGTTGCAAAGTTTAATCGTTGTTTATTCTCCGCGAAGCAGTTTGTACAACTCCTGCGAGTGAACGAGATTTGAATTGTGTTTTACGGGCGTTTTGCTTTCGTCGGTGTATCCGTAAAACGTCACGGGTTTCAAATTACCCACAATAATTGCTGCGCCGGGACTGATTTCCGCAACAAGTTCGTTGAGTTTGATTTCCGCGTGGTCGAATCCGTTTTCTTCAAGCGCGCCCGTTACGGTTACGCGGTTTTCGTGATTAAGTCCGCTGAACAGCATTCCGCAGTGCATATATCTTACGCCGGAATCTTTGACAAACAGGTGCTCGTAGCGTTTCCCCTGTAAGCCTTTTTGGATAACTTCTTTCAGAATATTGTCGATTGCGTCGTTGTTGGTAATCCCGCCGACAAGGTCAAGGTCGACGTCCTGTTTCCAGTTGTAAATTCTCAGTATTCCCTGAATGTCGAGATTGCAGGTATGCTCTTCGTTGTCGTCGCCGCTGGAAAATCCGACGGACGGGGATGCCGCCTGACCGTATACGCAGTTTTTCATCACGACTCTCTGGTTCTTGTAAGTGCACCAGGAGAAGCAGGTGAATTTGCTGCTGTTGCTCATAATCGTGCCTTCGATAAGCGTTTCGGCAAAATCGCCTTTCTTTATCGCCTCTTCCTCGTTGTCGTAGCTGCCGACGCGCATACAGTACATTGCGTTTTCGATGACGCAGTATTGCACGTGCACGTTGCCCTTCGTTTCGACGCCGATGCCGACGAAGTCTTTGCTTGCAAACGTGTTGCTTTTCGGAAGTTCGGACGACTTAATCTTCACGTTCCTTAAAAGTACGCGCGGCGCGTCTTTTCCCTGGGGACCATCCATCACGAGTATGTTCGAGCCCATGATGTTCGGCTTGGCGGTCGGATCGTCGTAGTCGCGGTGTTTCCAGTCAATCGTATGCCCGTTGCCGTAAAGACTTGTCGAAAGTTTGAGCGGCGCGTTGCACCATGTCCTGGTTTCTTCGCCCTTTTCGCCCGAAATGCCACTTGTGTCGGCTTCGGTATATCTGATGGAGCGAATGGTAATATCGTTTCTCAGGAACACTTCGTACTTCTTTCCGTCGATTTCTTCGTTGACGGCTTTCGTGAGTTCATCGGCGGTTTCGACGTTGACGCCGTACATCACGGTGAAGTTATATTCCCTTTTGATGCTGTCGCCGGCATACGGGCTGTCCTTTGCCTCGGCAGTGACTTTCACGTTTTTGCGTACGCCTTTTTCAAATTCCGAAAAAGTGATCATGCCGTTTTCGTCAATCGTCGCGATATCGCCGTCGCTTACTACCGACCATTTGAAACGACTCAGGTTTTCACTGCCCGTAAGGTCTTCGGGCGCAACGACTTTGATTTGTCTGACCGGCACAAGCCGACCTGTCATTTCTTCGCCCGAATATTCAAAATACATGTTGCCGTAAACGCACTCGTCCGCGATACCTTGCGGGGCGTCTTTTTCCAGCATAAAGTATATGACGGGTTTTCTCACGCGAAGATCGATTGAAATTCTTTCTTCACCAAATTCTGCGGTAAACGTGACTTCACCGCTTGAAATCGCAGTGATTAACCCCGTTTTTTCGTCGATTGTCGCAACGTCGGTGTTTGACGAATAATAACGCGCGCCGCTTGCTTTTTCGCCGCTTGCGGCAAATATCGCGTTGAGTTTATACGGGACTTTCCCGACGATAACGGTGCTGTTTTCAATAACGTCGGCGTTTTCAAAAACAATCGAATTTTCGCTTTCGACCTTGCGTAACGTCATCGTTTTTCCGCCCTTTTCAATGACGGCGTAACCCGTTTTTCCGCTGAACACGATTGCGCCGGATTCAAGCGTCGCGTTTTGAGATTTAACGAGAGTGCTTCCTTCCGCGCCTATCGACGAAAGCGAAATGCTGTCGGTATGAACGTATTTCAAAGCCGTCGGGAACACTCCGCCGCGCACCGTAATCTGAACCGTGCGGACGATTTCGGGCGCAACGCGCTTCTCGCTTCCCGACACGAAATCTTTGGATTTAAGTTTCATAGTGACAGTTGCCGTTCCCGCGCCCTGCGGCACGACAACGCCGTTTGCGTCAACCGAAAGAACGTTTTTGTCGCTCGACTCCCAAGTGACGTATTCAAGATCAACGTCGATGGGGTGTGCACACGCTTCAAGGCGGATTATTTCGTCCGTCGTGATGTCGATGCCCGGCGTTTCGCCGAGTTTCACGTCTTTATAAACTATGTAAGCCGACCTTGCGACGTCGCTTTTAATTTCAAAGCGGCACCTGTCGGTTTTGCCGCCGTCGTCGGTTTTTGCGACAATGTCGAACGTGCCCGTCCAGTTTATGGTAACGTTGCCGTTATCGTCGACGGTTGCAATATCGCCTTCGTACTCGGGATCGTACGATACCGAGTTTTCAATGCTCCAATGGACTTTTTTATTCGTTGCTTTTTTGGGAAGGACCAGCGCGGCAAGCTGATATTGCATGCCGGGGCGGTCAAAATACAGCGAAACGTTGTCAACGTCCTGATAAAAATCGGGGTCAACGATTGCAACGCTCGCAACCGTAATGTCGGGCGTGATCAGAACCACGTTTGTAACAAGAACAACAGCCGCAACGATTGCCATAGGAATTATCAGTAATAATCCTATCAGTACTTTTTTCATCGGCGTCTCCTACTTTTTTTCAGCGGCAAAGAACCTTTCGTCTGCCGCAAGGAATATACGAAACTTACAATATTTCGTTTTGTTATTATAATTATTGATAAAGTTTATTATAGCGTTTGTTAAGTTTTACGAAAAGGAGTACAAGCCCAAGTGCCGCCGCAACGCCCGACACGATGAGCAAAAGCCCCATAATCGACTTTGCGCCGTGTTTGATGGGTATTCCCGCAAACGTGGGCAGGAACCCGCCGATCATCGTAAACAAACCGTACAACACCGCAAACACAAGCCCGAGAGCAAGCGCGATGGCAACGTTTTTGTTTGCCGAGACAAGCTCGCCGTCGCCCATGAAGTTGAACGTGGGCGATTTGGTATCGAACCACATGCAAAGACTTGTCAGCGCAATGTTTGAAAACTCCGCGATAAAGAATATCATAACCGCGTCTACGGGCGATACGAACTTCGCGCCGCTTACAGCGATGCAGCAAAGGATAATCGAAAGCGTTGCTACGCCCGAATACAAAAGGAATTTTGCAAGCACCTGCTTCCAGTACGGCAACGGAATAATCTTCGTATGATAAAAGCATCCGCCTTCCCTGCTTATCGCCGTTGACGAGAACGACACGATGACCGTTACGAAAATCGTAATGACCATAAGCGATATGCCGGGCAGAATGTTGTTGCCGACGCTGTTGCTGCCGACAGAACCCGCAAGCGCATTGCAGTAATATACCATAACGGGTGCTGCCGCCGCCATGACGAGATATTGGAAGCTGTAATTGAAACTTCTTAAAATCCCGTAAAAATCACGGCGCATATACGACAGGAACGGCGGAAGGGGATTGTCTGAGGTGCGTTTCGTGAACGAGGCGCGCTGATTTTCGATGCCGTCCAGAATCGTGCTGAAATACCACTTTTTGACGATGAGCATTGCAATAAGTCCGACGCCCGTCGTAAGCAGCAGGACGTAAATAAGGTTAATATACGGGTGACGTCCCAAAAGCATGTTCGCGTAAAGGTTGAACGGGAACGCGCCTGCCGCAAACTTCCCGATTCTGCCCATGACTTCCGGACTGAACAACGCCATATCCTTTTCAATGTAAAAACCGACAAGCGATTTCAGCAGTTGCATGTACGCGACGAATATGCCCACGACCACAAGGATCGTAACGCACAATACGATGCCGTATTTGTTTTTGATAAGGTTGATTAACTTCATCACGGGGATTGCCACGATGTTCGCCAGGAAGAACGGCAGGAAACTGCTTAAAAACGTCGTGAGTATCGCCACGGGATAGAAAACCTCAGGCGGCCTTCCGAGTGCGCCCGCCTTTTGCAGAATAACGCCGTAACATATGTAAAACGGCAGAAGAATCCCCATCGTAATCAAAAAGTTGCTGATGAATACGAATATCGACTTCGCAATGAAAATCTGCGTGCCGTTCACGGGGAATCGCAACAATATTTCGTTGTCGCCGCTGTAATAAAGCGCCTTGATGAGCGTTGCGGTGCAAATGAAAAATTGCAGGATTATCGACGCCATCGACACGATGACGATGTAACTGTCGCGAAGTCCTGGACGCGCGACGAACATTTGCGTGAAAAGCAAAATCAAAAATACGATTATTGCATACATCAGGCCGGACATAATAAAATTGAATATCCATTTCCCGACGTTGCCCGCGCCGATACGCGTGCCGTATCCGAAGCGGGATTTCATATCTATTTTCAAAAGCGCACGTATGGTAAACCAATCGTCGCGCACCTTTTTTCGATGCGCGGCAAGCGCTTCCTTATTGATTTTATCAGACATTCCACGCCCTCCTTTCTTCCTCGGTGGACGAGATTTCAAAGAATCGTTTTTCAAGGGTTTCGCGGTTTGCGGGATCGGACAAGTCGATGACGCAGTGCAAAATGCCGTCGTTGATTATCGCGACTCTGTTGCAGACCTTCGCAACCATATCGAGGTTGTGGCTGCTGAAAAATACCGTGTTGCCCTTGCGGACGTGTTCACGCATATAACTTAAAATTTCCGCCGTGGATTGCGGGTCGAGTCCCATCATCGGCTCGTCCAAAACCCAGAGTTTCGGCTCGTAAATAAGCGCGGCAATGATACAAATCTTCTGCTTCATGCCGTGGCTGTACGACTTGATCTGACGGTCGACGGCAAAACGAAGTCTGAATAAGTCCAGAAACATGTTGAGCCTTTCTTCGCGGTCGGCTTTCGGCACGCGGTAAAGGTCGGCGACGTAGTTTACGTATTCCCTGCCCGTCAGACGTTCGTAAACGCTGTGGTTGTCGGGGACGTAACCCATGCTCATTTTCGCCTGCATAGGCTCTTTCACGATATCGTATCCGCAAATCGTGATTTTGCCTTCTTCAAACGGAAGGATGCCGGTCAGACATTTTATGGTCGTGGATTTGCCCGCGCCGTTCTTGCCCAGAAATCCGAAAACTTCGCCGGGTTTCAGTTCCAGCGACAAATCCTTTACGGAATATACCTCGCTGTTGGCGTACCTTTTTTTAAGGTGGTCGATTTTAAGCATCGGGGGTACGCCTTCGATGACGGTGTTTTCGTTTGAAAAATCGCCAAGTCTTCCGTGGATTTCCGTGTCGTCGGACGCGCTTACGTCGTCAAGGATTTCGGGTTCGCGCTCGTCAAGAGTTTCAAGTTCTTCCGCTGTGGTGTCTTCCATAATCTGGTCGGGCGTTTCCGCGACTTCATGTTCGTGTTTATTCTTTTTGAATTTCATTTTCATTTTGCACCTTTCTTATTTGTTATATAATGTGCGTAAAGCAACGATATAATCCTTTTCAAAATTATATCGCTTGCATTTTACCATACGCGTTCGGTTTTGACAAACGTTTTCGGTCGTTTATCACATTACAAAAGTATTACAATCAATTAAAAAATACCTTAAAAATTAAAACCCCCGACTGAGCGAGGGTTTTTTGACGATTAAGATTTCAATGACTTTTTACTTCTTGAAAGAGAGCTGTACGCTGAACGAATGCTTCACGACGGGATAGATTTTGTATCTCGGTTTAGTGCATGCAACGGCAGGTACGTCGCCGCCTACGCCGCGTTGTTTTCCGTCAAAAGTGACAGTTAAACGTCCGGTTTTTTGCAATAAATGCCTGTGTGTGGTATTTTCCAACTGTTCGATACTATACTCGTTGACGCTTGCTTCAAAGGGTTTTCCGACATATTTGATTTGCAGCGTCGGCTTGTCTTCGCCGCACACTTCAAGCCATCTCATTTCGGTGTGGTTGCTGCATTCCTGCGGGGTGAGATAGCCGTGTTCGAACTCTTCCACCGCGCCTTCGTACACGCCGAGAATCGCTGCGTCGCCACGGTCGCAATAGTTTTCAAACGGACCTTTTCCGTAAAAACGCATCTTGTCGTAGCCTTCGTTGAGTTCGGTCACGAAGCCGTATCTCGGCAATCCGTAAGCGCGTCCGCGCACCGACATCTGGACGATAACGTTGCCCACACCGTCGAATTTATAGGTCGTTTTCAGTCCCAGTCTTGTGCTTATCCAATGCACTTCGACCTTGATCGAGCCGTTTTGTTCCTTGACCTTAATCCTGCCGACTTTCAGGCGTTTCGTGGCTTTTTTATAATACCACTTGCCCATAATCGCCCTTACGAACGCGGGAACTTGCGGCAAGTAATCGTTGTCGGTTATCGCGCGCCAGAAGTTGGGTTTTACGGGTTCGTGCAGAAGCGGCGCTTTATCTTTCGTGAAGAAGTTGAGCCCGCCCGTTTTCTTGTCGATTGCGGCGTCGAATTCTTCGGTATAAACGCGCACTTCGTCCTTGTTGTTTTCGTAAACGGGTTTAACGGTCATATCGACTGCTTTGCCCTTTTTCGGATTATACAAAATCTGCTCGTACGCGACAATATGCCCCGCCGGCGCAAAGAACGTATCTTCCGCAAGACTGAGTTCCACCACGATCGAAAGTTCGTTTTCGCGGTTTTTGATATATTTTTTAATATTGATTTCGCCCGTGCTGAGCGGCTTGATTTCGGGCAGGTCAAGCTTGACCTTTTCCACGAATTTGCCTTCTCTCAGAATCCTCATCGACAGCTTGAATCTGTCGTCGAGCGGGGTTATTCTGTGGCGGTTTTTAATAATAAGGTTGTCGCCCTTCGTCGAAAAATCGACAAGTTGATATACCTTTTTCACTTCAAACAGCGCGGGTTGCGGGGTTCTGTCGGGCTGAACGATACCGTTGAAGACAAAGTTGCCGTCGTTGGGTACGTCGCCGAAGTCGCCGCCCTGCGTCCATTTGACCGTGCCGTCGTTTTCAACCTTTTTGATGCTCTGATCCGCAAAGTCCCAGATAAACCCGCCTGCGAGTCTGTCGTATCTCAAAAATTCTTTCCAGTAATCGTTGAAGTTTCCGAGACTGTTGTTCATCGCGTGTGCGTATTCGCAAAGTACGAAAGGTTTGTCGCGGTAATCCTTGGGCTTAAAGACCTTGCCCGACGGCGACCACAACGCCACGCAGTGAGTATAAGGTTTTTTACATTCGCCGATGCGTTTCATTTTTTCCTGACGGATGTACATATCGCTCAGAACGTCGGACGAGCGGAAGTCGGTATCGGGATTGTAATGAATGGGGCGCGTTTTGTCGATTTCAAGCGCGGCTTCGCGCATTTTTACGAAATTTTGGCCGTAGCCCGCCTCGTTTCCGAGCGACCAGAAGATGACCGAGGGATGGTTTTTGTAAGAGTCTACCATGTTACGCATACGGTAAACGACGTGCCCTTCCCAGCGTTTGTCAGAGCCCGGGATTCTGGACGCAAGACCATGCGTTTCAAGGTTGCATTCGCTCATTACGATGATGCCGTATTTGTCGCAAAGTTCGTAAAAGTCGCGACTGTCGGGATAGTGGCTCGTGCGGATTGCCGTGATGTTGTTTTTGCGGCAAAGGATGATGTCGTTTTCATTGAACTCGCGCGAGACGTATCTGCCGTGTTCGGGATCGAATTCGTGACGGTTTACGCCACGGATTTTCAAAGGTTTGCCGTTAAGCATAATGAACGGACCGCGGTTTGTTTCGGAATTATAGCCCGTGATTTCCACCGTTCTGAAACCGAACATAAGTTTTCTTCTGTCCGCCATCACGGTGTCTTCGCCGTCTTCGTAAAGGATATAATCCACTTCGTAAAGATAAGGATTTTCCATTTCCCAAAGCGTTACGTCGCGGACTTCTTTCAAAAAGTCGACCTTGTAACTTCCGCCGTTGTTGATTTCGGGAATAACGACAATATCCTTAAAAACTTCCTGCCTGTCGGCGTCGCGAAGCATCACGACAAGCCTGCCGCCGCTGAAATCGGCGCGTTCGGCGCGCATCGAGATTTCCGCGCGAAAGAACATAACACCGTCTTTATTGGTGAATTCCGAATAGTTAAAGATATCGGAAATGAATTTCTTCGGACGATATACAAGGAAAACGTCGCGGAAAATACCGCTCATTCTCCACATGTCCTGATCTTCAAGGTAACTGCCCGTCGAGAACTGATAAACCGTCACCGCAAGGCGGTTTACGCCGTCTTTTACGAAGTCGGTAATGTCGTATTCCTGATAGTCGAACGAGTCTTCGCTGTACCCGACAAAGTTGCCGTTGACGTAAACTTCGCCCGCGCTTTCGATACCGCCGAAATTGATAAGAACGTTATCGTCGTCGTTTTTTTGGCACTCGAAATCAAGGACATATAACCCTGCCGGAGCCTCGTCTTCCTTTACGTGCGGAATCTTGCTTTTGATTTTCGTTTCAAGCGCGTGCGGGTAACGGATATTAAGATATTGCGGTCTGCCGTACCCTTCGATCTGCCAGTTGGACGGCACGGTTATTTCGTCGAAATTCGACACGTCGTAGTCCGCCGCATAGTAGTTTTCGGGGATATCCGCGATTTTTTTCGCGTACTTGAATTTCCATTTGCCGTTAAGCGATACTATTTTTTTGTTGCCTTCGTCGTCGTACGGAAAACCCGCGCCGTTACGCTTTTCGGCATTCACGTTATAAACGTTTATATCGTTGAACAACTTTTTTTCCATGGTCTTTCTCCTGTAAGTTATATGACGGTTTTTTATTTATTGAGGATTACGATGCGGCCGCAGTTCGGGCATTCAACAAAGTCGCCGTCTTCTTTCAGTTTTCCGATGCAGTCGTTGGGAAGGTTCATTCCGCAGTAGCAACTTCCGTCGCCGGCGTATTCTACGAATGCCGGGAGTTTTCTTGCCGCCCTGCACCGCTTGTACATCAGAATGAATTTGGGATCAATATTTTTCTCAACCGCTTTCAGTTTTTCCATCACGGGGCGACCTTCGTTTTGCAGTTTGAGTTTCAAGCCTTGATAACTTTGCAGCGCGACTTTGTATTGCTCGTTGAGTTGCACCGCCTGACGGGTAAGATTGTCGCTGTTATCTTTCACCTGATCGATACGGGCGGACACTCTTTGCAGTTCCCTCAGCAGTTTGTTGACGTCTTCGGAAAGCCCCGCAAGTACCTTTTCGTAATATTCGATTTCCTGTTCGTCCTGAACATCGGAGATGGAGTCCGCGATTTCTTTCACTTCGGATTCGTACTTACCGACGTTTGCCGCAAGTTTTTCGGCGTTCAGATTAAGTTCGTCCGCTTCGCTCTGGAATTTTGCCATATTGTCGCCCGCGGTCTTGATTTTTGCGTTCAGGGCGCTTGCCTTTTCTTTTTCGGTACTGTTGTTGAGTTCTCTTTCGATCTTCACAAGTTCCGAATCGATTTTCTGGTATTCGAGCATACTGTCAAATTTCATATATACACCTCGCGGAAATCAGCCGTTAAAGGGATTTCCTTCATAATATTTTACAATTTTGATTGTGTCAAAGTGACACTTTAATATGTCATTAAGAACGTCATTAAAACACATTTCGCTTGCATAATGTCCTACGGACATTAAAGCGTAATTCGTTTCCTTTGCTTCCAGCAGGATATGATGCTTAAACTCGCCGGAAATATACAAATCCGCGCCGACTTCTCTTGCACGGGAGAAACATTCGTCGTCGCCGCCCGCGCCGTTTATCATCGCGACTTTTTCAATCTTCTTGTTTTCGTCGCCGACCGTGAAAATCGTGTCGTCGCACAAAAGTTTTTTGACTTTTTCCTTAATTTCCGAAAATTTCATATCGACGTCGCCTTGCGCGCCGAATCCGTTATCGAACAGCGTCGTTACGTTTTTCGCGCCGATTGCTTTCAGCGTGCGTACCGCCATATTGTCGTGGAAACCGTCGATATTCGTGTGGGCGGCGTAAATCGCCGTGCCCGACACGTAAGCAGAAGCAATTACGTCGCATTTATAATCTTTCGTCAAAAAACTCTTTCTCGGCGTAAAGATTATCGGGTGATGCGAAATAATAAGGTTGCAGCCGTTGTTTTCGGCTTCTTTAAGCGCGCCGTACGTCGCGTCGACCGTCAGAAGCACGCCCGTGCATTCTTTCTCGTCGTTTCCGACAATAAGCCCGGGGTTATCGTACGGCAACGCCGTGTCAAGCGGCGCGACTCTTTCGATTTCAGCGATTATTTCTTTGATTTTCATATTCTTCGATCTCTCTCGTTTCGGCAAGGATTTTTCTAAGCGATTCGCCTTTCGCGCGGGACGCAAGCATTTTGAGAATCTTTTTACGCATGCCGATAAATTCCGCAAGGTCTTCCGTTTCGTCCTTTCCGAAATAGGTTTCAAACAGCGTGTAGCGCGTATATCCGATTCCTTCCGCGACGATGACGGGATAAAACTTGTTGCCGCTTTTCACGACGCCGTCCTTTTTCACGAAAAAGCCGTTTTCCTGCAAAAAGGCTCTCAGAACGTCGGCGTGCTGATGCGGGACGAGAATATACTTCTCGTATCGCTTGTCCGAGTCGCTTAAAATTTTCACGATTTCGTGCGCGCCCATACCGGCAATAACGATGGTATCGACGTCTTTGTCTTTTACGGGATTAAGCCCGTCGCCGACAAGGCAAATCACGTCGTCTTCCTGCAAAAGTTCCTTTGAAAGCGTCCGCGCCTTCATCAGACATTCCGCGCTGATATCGACGGCGTATGCGGGGTTTTTTGTGATTTGCACGGCGGAATTTGCGATTTTGCCGTGGTCGCAGCCGATGTCCGCAACCTTATCGCCAAGTTCCAGCTCCTTCACGACGGCACTTAATCTTTCGTCAAGTGTCAACATTTTTAGGTATAATCTTTCAGCTTTTTGATGCGGTTCGGGTGGCGCAGTTTTCTTAAAGCCTTCGCTTCGATCTGGCGGATACGTTCACGCGTTACGTTGAACTCTTTTCCGACTTCTTCAAGCGTTCTCGGGTGGCTGTCGTCGATGCCGTAACGAAGTCTTAACACCTTTTCTTCGCGCGGGGTAAGCGTGCTTAAAACGCTTATAAGCTGTTCGCGCAGCATGTTCGCTTCCGCGACTTCCGCGGGGGCTGCGGCGTTGCTGTCCTCGATAAAATCGCCGAGATGGCTGTCTTCTTCCTCACCGATAGGCGTTTCGAGAGACACGGGATCCTGTGCTATTTTTTGGATTTCGCGCACGCGCTCGGGCGTGGAACCGATAAACTCCGCAATTTCTTCGGGGCTGGGTTCACGGCCGAGTTTTTGCAAAAGCTGACGCGTCGCGCGCACCTGCTTGTTTATGGTTTCGACCATATGCACGGGGATACGAATCGTCCTTGCCTGGTCGGCGATCGCGCGGGTAATGGATTGTCTTATCCACCACGTCGCGTAGGTCGAGAATTTGAATCCCTTTCTGTAATCGAATTTTTCGACGGCTTTCATAAGCCCGAGGTTGCCTTCCTGAATAAGGTCAAGGAACTGCATACCCCTGCCGACGTAACGCTTTGCAATCGACACGACAAGACGAAGGTTGGCTTCGCTTAATATGCGTTTTGCTTCCTCGTCGCCTTCTTCCATGCGTTTTGCAAGTTCGACCTCGCGTTCGGCGGACAAAAGCGGCACGCGGCCGATGTCTTTCAGATACATTTTGACGGAGTCGTCAAGACTGCCTTCCGCCATAATCTTGTCAAAGTTATCTTCGGTTTCCCCAACCTGAACGACGGCTTCGATTGTCTTAAAGACGTCCTCCATTTCGTCTGCGGTTGCGTCAATCTTTTCAAGCCTTGACATTATTTCTTCCTGAGTTAAAGAGCCTTTCTTTTTGCCTTCTTCAATCAGTTTGTCGGTTTCGGCCTTTAATAAGGCTTCCCTGTTTTCCATTAAGACCTCCTTATGTATGCAAGTTCTTTTACGGTAAAAATATTTATCGCAAGCGAGTTGCGTTTTTTCTTATTTAAGTGATTTCAGCATGTTCTGATAAACCGAAAGGTCGGTGAAAATCCGACGTCTTTCGGACGCGTCGGGGCATGCGTCGAAACTTTGCGAAAGCGTTTTGATGCGGTAGTTGACGTAGTTTAAGTTTAAGAGTTTCACGCTGTCGCGGTAATACTTTATGAGTTTGGTTTCGTCGTGGAATTCCTTCACGGAATTTAACACGTTTGCGACTTCCTCGTCCTGCGACAAAGAATACAGCATGTGCGCCTGCGGTTTTTCGCCGGCTTCCGTTTTTTCCTTGACGTAGTCGTACACGAGTTTATGCACTTCGTTGTCGCCGAACACGTCGCGGGATACGACGTCCGCGGGCTTTGCGTATTCTTCGCCCGACGCCATTTTGTTCAGCACAAACCGCGCCGCTTCCAGACTTACCGGCAGTTCGCTCTTTTGGATTTGCGGCTCCGAAAACACGACTTCGGAAATTTCGTTCACAAGTCCGTCGCGCAATATATTCATCGCAACACGGCTTTTATCGTGCACAATTTCAAGGTAAACGTCGCGTCCTGTCGTTTCGGGCAAAGTCTTTATGAAAGCAAGAGCCTCGTTGACGTACTTTGCGCGCCCCGTATTCGTTGACAGATCGTTGTCCTTTTCAATGACGGAAAGCACGAACTCGACGTAAGGAACGGCGTTGTCCAGAAGTTTTTCAAAACCGGCGTGACCGTACTTTTTGACGTAATCGTCGGGGTCCATTCCGTTTTCGGGGATTGACACGACTTTAAGATTCAGACCTTCCTTATTAAGGATTTCAAGGTTTCTGACGGTTGCGTGCTGTCCCGCCGCGTCCCCGTCGTAACACACGCATACGTTTTCTGACAACGTGCGAAGTGCGCGCGCCTGTTCGGGAGTGAACGCCGTACCCATTCCCGCAATGGCGTTGTTGAAGCCGTACTTTGCAAGGGAGATGACGTCCATATAACCTTCGACGACGATTACTCTGTCGATGGCAACCTTTTGTTTTTCCTTTTTCACAAAGTTCGCGGCGTACAGAACCTTGCCTTTTTCAAAGACTTTAGTGTTGCGGTAATTCACGTACTTCCCGCCCGAAAACTCTTTCGTGACGGCTCGTCCGCTGAATGCGACGACTCTGCCGCGCATATCGAAAATCGGCACGATCATTCTGCCTTGCAGCGCGTCGAAAACTCTTCTCGATTTGTCGCTTTGCCACGCTACGCCGCAGTCGAGCATTTCGGCTTCGGAAAAGCCCTGCTCTTTCAGGTACTTTATTACGCCGTCGTAACTTGGCGAAAAGCCGAGCCCGAACCTTGTCATAAGGTTTTTATCGACGCCGCGTTTTTCAAGGTACGTCCGCGCGTCTTTCCCCTCGTCGCTCATAAGGGATTTGTAATAAAATTTGGCGGTGAGAGTCAGGATTTCATACAATCTGTCGCGTTTTTGTCTGGATTCCGCATTACTTTGAAAACCGACGGGCGTGGGGACTTGCATACCCGCGCGCTCCGCAAGAAAGGCAACCGCTTCCGGGAAAGTCATGCCTTCCATCTTCATTATAAAGGTGATGACGTCGCCCGATTCTCCGCAGCCGAAGCAATGATAAAACTGTCCGTCTTCGTTGACGCACATCGACGCGGTTTTTTCATGGTGAAACGGACAGCAACACCAGAATTTGCCGCCCTTTTGCTGCAACTGCACGTACCGCGAGATAACTTCGACTATGTTGTTTTTTTCCTTTAATTCCTGTAACCAGTCCAAAGGATAGCCTTCTTTCTGAAACATATAACCTCAAACGCTCAAAACGTTTACAATTTATTATTCGTCAAAAAATCGATAATTCCTAAAACTCGCGCGATTTTTCTTGCCAGCCTTTCGGAATATAGATGTCCGAGAAAACTTTGACGGCGTAGCGGTCGCTCATTGCGGCGATATAATCGCACACGACGGTCTGCACGCCGTATTCCGACAACAGATTTTTGTAAAGGCCGGGAAGTGCGTCGGGGTTTTTTACGAAATAATCGAAAAGGCTTTCGATAAGTCGTTTTGCTTTCACTTCTTCATACTTCGCTTCCGACTGAGTATAAAGGTTTGCGAACATATAAGAGCGCAGCCCGTCAAGCGCACGCTCGAACTCGTCCGACAGCGTGATATACGGTTTGCCCGCGCTGTTCTCGACGAGATTATATACAAGATTATTGATTCTGTCGCGGTGGGTGCGACCGAGAACGCTTATACATTCTTCGGGCAGGCTTTCTTCCGCGATAAGCCCGGCGCGTATGCCGTCGTCGATATCGTGATTGACGTAGGCGATGCGGTCGGCGTATCCCACGACTTTCCCTTCCAGCGTTTTTGGATTGCCGTCGATGCGGTGTTCCCTGATTCCGTCCAGCACTTCCGCCGTGAGATTGAGTTTTTCCAACACTTCGCAGACGCGTACGCTTTGTTCGTTGTGCGAAAAATGCCCGTTCGTCAACTCGTTCAGGGTGCGTTCGCCTGCGTGACCGAACGGGGTATGCCCGAGGTCGTGTCCCATTGCGATCGCTTCGATAAGGTCTTCGTTGAGCCTTATCGCGCGCCCGACCGTCCTTGCGATTTGCGACACTTCGAGGGTGTGAGTAAGACGCGTTCTGTAATGATCGCCTTCGGGCGACAGGAAAACCTGCGTCTTGTGTTTCAGCCGCCTGAACGCTTTGCAGTGAATGATTCTGTCGCGGTCGCGCTGAAACTCCGTGCGGATTTTGCACTCTTCGACAGGAATAACCCTTCCCGCCGTGTCGCGACTTTTGAACGCGTAGGGGCTCAGATATCTGTCCTCGATTTCGTACGTTACGTCCTTAATGCCGTTGCTCATTGTTTTTTCTTTGGTTGAACTTTGTGTTTTTCGCCGTTTTCGTCAACGATATAGGTGTTGTCGAGTTGCGCTATCAACGACGCCTTTACGCTGTCGATATACTCGCGGCGAATTGCGGCTTGCTCGGCTTTTTCTTCGTCGGTAAGCCCTTCGATTTTGGATTTTTTTGCCAGATAATTCAGCCTTTCGATGTCAATCATTTGTTGTACCTTTCAATGATTTCTGCATTTTGTTTAAGGAGTTTCGCCTTTTTCGCGACGCTTTCGGCGGCGTCGACGATAAACAGAAATTCCTTGTCGTACTCTTCCTTGTCTTCCTTGACTCTTTCAAGCGCAAGAAGTTTTGCGTTGATGTCGGACAAGCCTTCGTACAGTTCGTAATAACCTTGTATTTGCTTTTCGGTGTACGTCGTCAGCGCGTGGTCGGCAACCGCCGTAACCTTAATCGAAAACTTCAAAACTTCTCTTTTCGACTTTTCCTTGTCGCGACTTTCGTAAAGCGCGCGCACCTGTTTTGCGACGTACTCGGTTTCTTCCGCAAGGCTGTTGACGTAGCCCTGTTTCTTCCTTCTGTTGACGGTTTTGATAAGCGGAATTCCGACGATAATCGACAGACCGAACGCGCAGTACGTTGCGATAAGTTTGATTAAATCGTCGTCAGAAAACTTGACTTCCGTGTTCGTTTCGTTCGCCGCGCCGTCCGCCGCATACGCAACGCCCGACGTCGAAAACGCAATAAGCAACGTTAACAGTAAAAATATGATAATTAAAGTGCGTTTTTTCATTGTTTGTTATCTCCGACAACCTTTACGGCAAGTTTATTCGTCGTGACGGCAACGCCGTTTTCTTTCAAAGACTTGACAATTTCTTCGTTCAGAATGTAAAGCGCGTCCCAGTAATACTCGGTAGGTACCCAGCAGCGAAGAGTGATTAAAATCGCGCTGTCGGTGTAGTCTTCAACGACCACGCTCGGCCCGGGCGACGACAAAATCTCATTCCTGCCGCGAGCGACGTCAAGCATAATCTTTCTGACCTTTTCGACATCCTCGTCGTATGAAAAGCGCAGTCTACAAACAACCCTTCTCGTCGGATTCGTGCTGTAATTCACCACGCCGCTGCCGATAAGCGAGGAGTTGGGCAAAGTGATTATCTGATTGTCGTAGGTCACAAGTTTCGTGTTGAAAAACCCGATTGATTTCACCGTGCCTTCAACGCCGTTTACCGCAACGTAATCGCCCACGACGAAAGGCTTGCTTCCGAGAATAATAAATCCGTTTGCAAGGTTGCTTAAACTGTCTTTGAGCGCAAGGGATATCGCAAGCCCGGCAGCCGAAATAAGCGCGACGAAACTCGCCGTCGAAATCCCCGCCGATTTGCCCGTCAGTAGCAATAAGCCGAAATAAAGCAAAACGCCCACGACCGACAATACGAAACTTGAAATGGTTTTGTCGATGTGCGCGCGCACCGAAAGTTTGTTCACGATAAGCAGTATAAGCTTCACCGCAAGCAACCCGAAAATAAACACGGCGACGGTACGCGCAATCGTCATACCGTCCCCCGTAAAGAATTCGATTAAGATTTTTTCAAATTCAGCCATAGTACCTTCTCGTTACTTCCACATTTTCTGGAAAATGCCGAAGATAAGTTTATCCGTTTTCTTTTGCGTCAAGTTACTTTGTCCCGTAACCGCCGCGTGTATCGACTTTTCGGTAAGTTGCGGCACAAGTGCGGTAAGGATATTGAACTCGATACTTTTTTCGTTTGAGGCAAGCGCGAAATATGCGTCGCCGTCAAAGTTCGTATGCGAGGGGGAAATTGCCCGCGCAAGCCCGTCGTGTGCAAGGTCCGCCAGGCGGTTTGCCTGAACTTTCGTGATTTTCGCGTTCGTAAGGACGCACCCTATCGTGGTGTTTGCGCCGTGTTGTCCGGCCGCGCCCGCCGTGAAAACTTTCAGGCTGTCCAGGAAACTTCCGTCGGGAGATTTGATGCCCGCAATGATTTTGCCGTTGTCCACGACGTCGCCCAATGCGTTCACGACCGATATAACCGCGACTTCCACGCCGTTGATCGTCACGCTTGCAACGCCGAGCCCCGCCTTTGCGGCACATTCCATACCCAAAAGTTTGCCAACGGTCGCGCCCGTCCCCGCACCGATATTACCGGAAGAAAAATCGTTTTCTTTGGCGTTTTTCGCGGCACTGTATCCCGCCGCCTTATCGGGAAACGCAAAGTTCTTGTATTCAAGGTCAAAAATCGACGCACCGACGACAATGGGCACAACTTGTTTTCCGACCTTAAAGCCTTTGCCCTGTTCCGAGAGATACTGCATAACGCCGCATGACGCTTCCAGCCCGAACGCACTGCCGCCCGACAGCACAACCGCGTTTACCTTTTCGACGGTTTTTTCGGGCGAAAGCAGGTCGGTTTCGCGCGTTGCGGGCGCGGCGCCGCGGACGCTGACGCCGCCGACTGCGCCGTCTTCGCAAATAATCGCGGTAACCCCCGTTCCGTTTGTTTCGTCGGTGAAATGACCGATTTTGAACTTATCAAGCATACTTCTTATTTGATTTTCAAAGCGGTTTCAAACGCTTCCTTCGTTGCGCTTGCGATACGTCCCGTCTTATCGGCGTCGCCGATGACGTAAATTCTTTCAAACTTATCTTTCGCGTCTTTGTAAAGTTTGTTGTCGCTTCTTACGCCCAGACTGATAACGACGTTGTCGCAAGGAATTTCGCTTCTGTTTTTGGTTTTCGTATCTTCGACGACCACGCCTTTTTCGTTGATTTCGACAAGCATCTTGCCGGTAACGAATCTGGTGTCGTACTTTGAAAGTTTTTGCATTGCGTCGTCAACGTGCTGGAACCACATACCGGGCGCGATTTGGTTTTTGCCCTCGACCACGGTAACGTGATTGCCGTCTTTGCACAGATATTCCGACGTTTCGAGCCCCGTCATACCGCTGCCGGCGACGACGACCTGTTTGTTTTCAAGCTTGACCGCGCCCGACAAAATCTCGGTTGACGTGCAAACGTTATTGTTGTCGATGCCTTTTATGGACTTCGGCTTAATCGCCACGCCGCCCGTTGCGATAACGACCGCGTAAGGATTCATCTCTTTCAGCATTTCTACGGTCGCTTCCGTATTGAATTTAATATTCACGCCGAGTTTTGTTACCGACGTCATAAGATCTTCCATTGCCCACGCGATTTTGTCTTTGCCGGGACCTTTGTCCGCAAGGTTGAGCTGTCCGCCCGCAACCGCTTCTTTTTCGACAATCGTGACGTTGAAGCCGCGCCTTAACAAAACTTCCGCGCACATAAGCCCCGCTACGCCCGCGCCGACTATTACGACAAGCCTGCCGTTTCCGACCTTTTCGGTGATTTTGTCCATTTCGCCCTCGTGGCCGAGATACGGATTGAGCGAACACAACGTATGACTGCCGTGGAATGCCTGTTCTTCCATGCTTTGAATGCAGTATAAGCAGCAGATGCAACGGCGGATATCTTCGGGATGTCCCGATGCGCACTTGTTGACGAAATACGGATCGGCAATATGCGGACGACCGAGACTGATTAAGTCCTGCGTGCCTTCTTCAAGTTGCTGTTCCGCCTGTTCGGGAGTGCGGATAAGGTTTGCGGCAATCACGGGAATCTTGACGTTCTTCTTGACTTCCGCCGCCATATATTTTCTCCAACCGACGGGGAAAGACGTGGGTTCAAGCCAGTAGTTGAAAGTGTCGTAACCCGCCGACGATACGTCGATTGCGTCGACACCCGCCGCTTCAAGGCGTTTTGCCATTTCGACGCCTTCTTTCAGGTCGTATCCGACGCCGGGCTTTCCGATATAGGAATAGCACTCGTCCACGGTGAGCCTGACAAGAACGGGATAACCCGGGCAACGCTCCTTGATGCCCTTCACGATATTCAGCAAAAAGCGCATGCGGTTCTCAAGGCTTCCGCCGTATTCGTCGGTGCGACGGTTGGTGTACGGGCTTAAAAATTGCTGGATAAGATAGCCGTGCGACGCATGCAGTTCAACGGCGTCGACGCCCGCTTTTTGCAACCTTTCGGCAGCGTCGATAAAGTCCTTTTCAAGGTTGACGATTTGTTTATGCGAAAAAGCCCTCATCTTGCTGTCGGCAAACTTCGCGCGCTCCGTAACGGACGGGGCATAAACCTTCGGACACCAGTGCTTTTCCAGAAGTTTCGGCCCGACTTTCGGTACGACTTTGAAAATAAGCTTTTTGACGCATTTGATATTCTGGAACGGTATAAGAAGAGGAATCGTGCCGATGCAAAGCCCGAGATTCTGACGTCCGGGGTGATGAAGTTGCACCGCAAGTTTTCCGCCCGCCTCGTGTATGCGATCGGCGAATTTACGCATAGGTTCGATATGCGAATCCTTGCTCATCGAAAGTTGCGCGAACGCCGCCGCGCCGTGAAAATCATTGACGCGCGTGATTTCCGTGATGATAAGAGCGGTGCCGCCCTTTGCGCGTTCAACGTAATAGTCCATAAGTTGCTCCGTGGGTTTACCGTCGAAGTCGCCCATACCGATAAGCATCGGCGCCATGACCACGCGGTTTTTGAGCTGCATGTTGCCGATTTTAATGGGGCTTAACAACATTTCGTATGCCATAATCTCTCCTTAATGTTTGAATAAATTTCAAAGTGAATATTATTATAGCACATATTAAGTAATATTACAAGGAAATTTTATCCGCATTTGTTTTTTTGCGCCGTCTTCTTCTTAAATGCTTTTCCCGCATTTGACAAAACGGTGGCGAAGTTGTATAATATATTTGATTTGATAATCGCAAAAAACCGCATTTATCATATCATTTTCAAAACTAAACTTCTTTTTCGGTGATATTATGACAAAACGCGAACAAGCAATGCAAAACTTCAAAAACGGATACAACTGCGCGCAAGCGGTTCTTCTTGCGTTTTCCGACGAACTTGAAATCGACGAAAAAACGCTTGCTCTCATATCGTCGTCGTTCGGCGGCGGCATGGGAAGAATGCGCGAAGTCTGCGGCGCGGTCAGCGGTATGTTTATGGTCGCGGGGCTTAAATACGGTTACTCCGATCCTTCGGCAAAACAGGAAAAGGCGGAACTTTACGCGCTTGTCCAGAAACTTGCGGCAGGTTTCAAGGAAAAAAACGGAAGCATTATCTGCAAGGAACTTCTGGGCGTTTCGGACACTTCCCCCACGCCCGAACCGCGCACCGCCGCTTATTATAAAAAGCGCCCTTGTGTCGAACTTGTCGGCGACGCGGCGGAACTTCTTGAAAATTTGTCCGGAAAATAAATAATTTCCCCCTTAAAACTGTTTACAAAATCAAAATTGTGTGGTAATATAATCTTCGCTATGGACGTTTAACTCAGCTGGTAGAGTGTCTTCTTGACGTGGAGAAAGTCAGCGGTTCGAGTCCGTTAACGTCCACCAAAATAACGCAATCAAACGATTGCGTTATTTTTTTGTCCGTCAACGTCCTCTGCGCAAATAAATTTGCGCGGGCTGTCGCCCTGAACCGCTACGCGCTGACGCTCCACTTTGCGAGTAAACTCGCCCGTTCCGCTATTAAACGAGTCCGTTAACGTCCACCAACAAAAACGCACAACCGATTTGGTTGTGCGTTTTTTGTTTGTGACTTACGGGGCAGAGAACCCAACCGCAGGTTGGCGTTCGGCGGTTGCTTGCAAACGCTTGCGTTATGCAGCGTGTCTATCTTAGCAGTCACTTTGTGTCGCTTAGTAGTTAATTTAAGAAATAGGGGACCCCGCGGGATACTGTGTACCCGTGGGGAAAAGGCGCACACAAGCATAAGAGTGAGCATTGCCGCAAGCGACAATGCGATTTCAAAAGTGCAGTGTGCGCCGTGAATTATCTTAAATCGCTTTCTATTGATGCCGACAGATAATAATTTTACATTATCCTTGCTTTATCTGCTCAAAACAATGTTTTATCGCGTTGTTTTGTGTGTTGCGGCGCGGTTTGTATTTTTTGAATTTTTACAAAAAGCGGCGCAGCTCTTTGACGTTGGCATCGTAAAGTTTGATAAGTTCGCCGGCAAAAGGCGTGTCTTCTTCACGATAAAGATGCGAAGTTTTAACGACGTCGTTAATGCCCATGTTGTTGCCTTCGATAAGCATTTCGGCAATGTTCGTCGTGGACTTGTCAAGCCCCGATTTCATCTTTACGGCGGCCTTCATCATTGCCCTTTCCATTTTGTTGGGATACGTACCGTCTTTTGCGGACGGCTCGTCCCCGAGTTCTTTGGACGCCCTGTCGGACAAATCCATAATCTTGACTTTTTGTTTCCAGATGGTTTCGCGCAGTTTCGTGTCCTTGACGTTTTCCCAGATGTTGTCGATTGCGTCAACGCCGACGTTGCAGTTTTTTATTACTTCTTTCAAAAGATTCATATTTGCCTCCTTATCGGAGTTTGTGCAAAGCCGGAAAACTTATGCGAAAAAATGCCACCGCATTACACGGTGGCAGATTTCGGTTGTTTTGATTGTTACGCGTCGATGTCGGAAATGAACTTTTGCAGCGTTTCCTGCGCGTTACCGAGATACAGATACACGCCGCTGTCGCGAGTGTACAAGGGGTTGTCAACGCCGGCGTAACCGGGTTTTAAGTCATAGTTGAAGATAAAGATATTTTTGCAATCCGCAACGTCAAGTACGGGCATTCCGTAAATCGGCGTGCCTTCCGCAGTGTTTGCGGCAGGATTCAGAACGTCGTTCGCGCCGATTACTATCGTTGCGTCCGCCGTCTTGAACTCGGGGTTGATGTCGTCCATTTCGTACAAATCTTCGTAGTCAACGTCCGCCTCGCAGAGCAATACGTTCATGTGCCCGGGCATACGTCCCGCAACGGGATGAATTGCGTATTTCACTTTCGTTCCGTTTGCCGTAAGTTTATCCGCAAGTTGTTTTACAAGGTGCTGCGCCTGCGCGATAGCCATTCCGTATCCGGGAACGATGATGACTTCTTTCGCGTCACGCAAAAGTTTTGCGGGGTTTTCAACCTTTTCAGCGGGGTTTTCTTCCGCCTTTTCTTCAACGGTCGCAGGTTTTTCTTCTTCCGCCTTTTCAAGCGTTATTTCCGACGGTTTGTCCATGTCGGCGATAAACTTTTGAAGGGTATCCTGTGCGTTTCCGAGATACAGGTGAACGCCCTTTTCGCGTGAATACAAGGGGTTGTCAACGCCGGCGTAACCGGGTTTAAGGTCGTAGTTGAAGATGAAGATGTTTTTGCAATCCGCAACGTCAAGTACGGGCATTCCGTAAATGGGCGTGCCTTCCGCAGTGTTTGCGGCGGGGTTCAGAACGTCGTTCGCGCCGATGACAATCGTTGCGTCCGCCGTCTTGAATTCGGGGTTGATGTCGTCCATTTCGTACAAATCTTCGTAGTCGACGTCCGCCTCGCAAAGCAATACGTTCATGTGTCCGGGCATACGTCCCGCAACGGGGTGAATTGCGTATTTTACTTTCGTGCCGCCCGCGGCGAGCTTATCCGCAAGTTGTTTTACAAGGTGCTGTGCCTGCGCGATAGCCATTCCGTATCCGGGAACGATAATGACTTCTTTCGCGCCGTTAAGGCTTGCAGCGTAGTTGGTTTCGGTCTTGACTTCGACAGGTTTTGCCTCCGTCTTTTCGGTCTTGACTTCCGTCGTGGTTTCAACGGGTTTGTCCATATCTGCGATAAACTTTTGCAGGGTTTCCTGTGCGTTGCCGAGATACAGATGCACGCCGTTTTCGCGGGTATATATGGGGTTATCTACGCCCGCATAGCCGGGTTTTAAGTCATAGTTGAAGATAAAGATGTTTTTGCAATCCGCAACGTCCAGAACGGGCATTCCGTAAATCGGCGTGCCTTCCGCGGTATTTGCGGCAGGGTTCAGAACGTCGTTTGCGCCGATTACTATCGTTGCGTCCGCCGTCTTGAACTCGGGATTGATATCGTCCATTTCAAACAAGTCTTCGTATTCCACGTTGGCTTCGCACAAAAGAACGTTCATATGCCCCGGCATACGTCCCGCGACGGGGTGAATTGCGTATTTTACTTTCGTTCCGTTTGCCGTGAGTTTATCCGCAAGTTGCTTTACAAGGTGTTGCGCCTGCGCGATAGCCATGCCGTATCCGGGAACGATAATGACTTCTTTCGCGTTGTTCAAAGTTGCGGCATAGTTGATTTCCGTCTTGACAACGGGTTTTTCTTCCGCCTTGACTTCCTTTTTCACTTCGGCGGGTTTCGCTTCCGCCTTGACTTCGACCTTTTCGGGGGCGGTTTTTTGAGCATTGTCGTTGGACGACGTGCCGCCGAGAAGGATTGCGCCGAGTTTTCTGTTCATCGCCTTGCACATGATTTGCGTCAAGAGAAGTCCCGACGCGCCGACGATACCGCCGACCGCAACGAGCAACAAGTCGTTGATTGCAAGACCTGCGATTGCGCCGGCAACACCAGAAAGGCTGTTAAGCAGCGAAATCGTAATGGGCATATCCGCGCCGCCTACGCGAATCGCGAAAATGTATCCGAAGAATCCCGAAATTACGAACAGCAATGCGATCATAATTCCGCAAAACGCTTTCAGGTCGATACCGAGAGCAATTTTGCCGCTGCCCGAAAGAGCCGCGATTGCCGCAAAAACAACGATAAGCGCAAGCGTCAGGCAAAGGCTGCCGACGGTCATCGCCTGATGTCCTTTGTAAACGACGGGTTTTTGCGGAAGAATCTTGTGAAGTTTGCCGGCTGCGACAAGGCTGCCGATAAGGGTAATCATACCGACCGCAAACGCAAGAACCGACGTCGTTGTCGAGAACGCGTCAAAGCCCGTGCCTACGCCGAGCATCGCAAACGCGCCGACGATTGCCGAAGCCGCGCCGCCCAGACCGTTAAGAAGAGCGACCATCTGCGGCATCTGAATCATTTTGACTTTCTTTGCAAGGACAATACCCGCAACCGCGCCGAGCGCAAGACCGATATAGAGCGTCCATACCGCCGCAATGTGGCTTGTGCCGTTGCCGTACACGATAATAAGGATAATCGCAAGGAGCATGCAAATCGCGCTGAAACGATTGCCGATTTTGCTGTAAGCGACTTTTCCCATCATCGCGATGCCCAAAAGCACGCCAAGCGACAATACGATTGCCATTGCAAGGTAAACCCAATCGCGCGCCGACGTGCCCGCGCCTTTTGCGATGACGTCCATGCAGCAGATTACCGCAAGGAGTCCTGCGCCCGCAACTGCCGACGCCGCGTAAATCACGGTTTGCCCTTTCGCCTTCTTTTTCGCAATCATGCCGAGCATACGGTCGGTAACCATAAAGCCGCCGACGACGTTGACCATTGCGAGAGCGATTGCAAGAGAACCAAATATCGCGGAAAGCACGATGCCCGCCGTACCGAGTTTGAAAAGCGAGGCACTTGCCGACAACGCTCCAAGCACCGTAACGCCCGACAAAGCGTTCATACCCGACATAAGCGGGGTGTGCAAAAGCGTCGGAACGTTTGAAATAAGTTTGTAACCGACAAGCGTCGCTACAACGAATACGCCAAGAAGAATCAGCTGAAAGTAAATCGCTTTTTCAAGGCCGAAGTTGCCCATTGCGAGCGCGCCGGTAATAACAGAGTTTAACGTTGATAACATATTAAATTCCTGCCTGTATCATTATTAAAAATACCCCCTGCCCGAAAGCAGGCAGGGGATTGCCTTTTGTTGATAAAATTATTGTTTCCCTTCCGGGAGATTGCCACGCTTCGCTCGCAATGACAATCTGTTTCACCAATTAAGTGGTGGATTTTAACCGTTTAAGCGGCGAGATTTAGATGAAGTTCTGACGTTTCTTTTAAGGTTCCGAGTTTTCCAGTGTACTATTGCGTACACGAAAACTCGGGTTCTTAAAAAAACTCAGAAATTCGCTAAATGTCGATGCTTAAAGTCCCATCGCCTCGCGAGCACCTTTATGTACGATTTCACCGTCAATCGTTACGAGAATGCTTTGTACGATTTCGTCGTTCATGTCGAGTTTAATGCTGCCGTCTTTTGCGAGGAACGCAAGCAGATTGTAGATGTTGTATGCGAAGAGCCAGGTCGAACTGGTGGGAAGTTGACCGGGGATATTCTTGATACCTTCGATAATGACGTTGTGTTTAATGTCGCGGATACCGGGAGTGGTGATCGCGCAGTTGCCGCCCTGGTCGATGGAAATATCGATAATTGCAGAGCCGGGCTTCATGGATGCGACCATTTCATCGGTAAGGAGCGTGGGCGCGAGTTGTCCTTGAAGGAGTGCCGAGCAGAAGATGATGTCGGCGTTTTTGACCGCGTCTGCAAGTGCCGCGCGTTCTTTTTCAAGCCATTCTTCGGGAAGACGTTTTGCATATTCGACAACGCCTACGCGACGTACCGCGATTTCTTCGGGAACACCGGTCGGGACGATTTTCGCGCCGAGCGACATTGCCTGTTCGTTTGCGGAAGGACGGATATCGGCAGAATATACTTTCGCGCCGAGACCTTTTGCGGTTGCGACCGCACGAAGACCTGCAACACCGGTACCGATGACGAGAACGTTTGCGGGTTGGATAACGCCGACTGCCGAGCCGATCAAAGGCATGAATTTGGAGATGTCGTTTGCTCCCATGAGCATGCCCTTATAGCCTGCACAGGTGCTCATCGAGGACAAAGCGTCCATGGATTGTGCGCGGGAGATACGAGGTACGCCGTCAAGGGTAAGTCCGATAACGCCTGCCGCCGCCATATCTTTGACCATCTGGTGGTTTACGGGAGACGCGGGGTGAATGAACGTAATAATATATTGACCTTTGTGCATCATCTCGATTTCGTGTTTGCCCTTTTCTTCGTTGAAGAGAGGTTCCTTAACTTTCAGGATAACGTCGGATTTTGCAAAAATTTCTTCGCAATCTTCAAGAATGGTTGCGCCTGCGGCAAGATAATCCTTGTCATGGTAGTGCGAGCCTTCGCCTGCGCCTTTTTCAAAAAGAACGGTCATGCCTGCGGCGACCATTTTCTTTACGGTGTCGGGGATTGCAGCAACACGCGCTTCGTCGTGCATAATTTCCTTGGGGATACCAACTATCATTATTATTTCTCCTTAATTTTCGGCTTTCGCCCTTATTTTATAATTTCGCGCTTTCGCGCATATTTTACTTTTCTTTTTTCGCCTTTATGGGGACGCTGTATTCGTTCTTCGGACTGCTTAAAACGATGCTCGTCTGAGTCTTTGAAACGCCGGGGATACTCTTGATTTCGTTCAGCACGCTTTCAAGCGTTTTCGTATTGTCGGTGACGACTTTCAAAAAGTAATCGAATTCCCCCGCGATATACAGACATTCCGCAATGTGGCGGTTGTCCTTGACCGCTGCGACGAAACCGTCGTTGAACTTCGGATGATCGATTGCGACGCTTATGAGCGCGGTAACGTCTTTGCCGAGTTTTTCGGGGACGATGATCGCGGCATAGCCTTTGATAACGCCCGAGTTTTCAAGTTTTTTGATGCGTTCGATAACGGTGGACGTGGACAGCTTAACCTTCTCGGCAATTTCGGACGAATTCGCACGAGCGTTTTTCATAAGACACTGCAAAATTTTTACGTCGGTGTTATCCACGGTTATCTCCTTTTTCCTTACTATTCGATTTTAACATACGTTATATGCGGTGTAAACGAAATTATTGATTTTTTTCCGAATTTTTTACGGAAAAGCGTTCTTGTAACAAAATTTTTTTCGGAAAACCCCAAAAATAACAAAAAATTTCAATATCATTCAAAATATTACGATACAACGTCGCGGGCGCACGAAAAAACGGCCGTCGCCGACCGTTTCGTTTTCGTTATTTGCCGCGCAAAGTTACCGTTTTGTCCGCCTCGTACAATATAGCGTAATAGGTATCCGTCCACTTCCCTTTCGTCGGATATTCCATTATTCTTTCCTTGGCGTGCGGGGTGTAATCGGTGCTTAAAATATTCGCGCCTGACTCGATTCCGTTTTTGTACCAGTGGTCTTTCACGACGGCGTATCTGTCCAGCCTTGTTCTGACCATAAAGTTGTCGCGGTTTATCGCCTGCGCTATACGTTCCTTGTGTTTCGTCGGATCGTTCAGAACCACGGTGAACGAGAAACGGGAATAATCCTTGCCTTTTTTCAGGACGGTAGCGTATTCAAGGGCGATATTCATCGCGCTTTTTTGCATATCGGGATCGCGCTGCATGTACGTTTCCAGGCTGTCCTTTTCGTGCAACAGGAAAATGATTTTTCCTTTCAGACTTTCAACGGTTGGATAAGCGTTTTTCGCGCGGAATTCGTCAAAGTCGGAAACGCCCGCCGCGTCAAGCAGTTTTTTGGGAGTAACGAGTTTTTCGCCGAAGTTCTCAAACAGCATTTCGTCGAATTTATCAAAGGCTTCGAGGTCGAATTTTTTGCCGCCTTTCGGCTCCACAAGGACGATAATCGGCAAAGTGTTTTCGTTTCTGTCCATCCACATTCTGATTTCTTTAAGACCTTTGTCGAAGTCGATCATCGTGCTGTTCGTTTCCAGCATATCGCTGTGCAGACACTCGATTCTGAACCCGTCGGCGGTTTTCACCTTATTCGCGTCAAGTTCGATACTTCGGATACCTGCGTTGAGCTGTTCGGTAATCGTGTCGAAGATATAATCGTATTGCTTTCCCATTATCGCCGCAAGCGGGCCGTGATAAAAATACTTCGTTTCGGGAGTGAGCCCCGTTTTGTAACTGTTGTGCGACGCGATATACCTTATCTCGTTAAGCTTTGCGCCGAGGACTTCCGCCATATCGGTGCGGGTAAGAAAATTCTCGTCGTTCACCTTTGAAAAGTTTTCGTCGGCAGCGTAACGCTGTTCAAGAAGCGCGATGTATTCGTTCTGCCAGTCCGCCCAGACGCTTTTCGCGTCCTTTGCCGAAACGGTTGCCGCGATAAATCCCGACAGTGCAACGAGAAAATACGCCGAAAAGCCCCATATAAAAATGACAAGCGCCCATTTTGCGCCCTTTTTCATCGGTTTTTTCGTTCTTTCTTTTTTGTCCATAATATATCCACCCAAAACTATTCTTATATAAATAATTTACCATATAAAATGCGGGTTTGTAAACACGTTTTTTTCGGCGGAAAAATATTTTTGGGATTTTTTTCATTTTTCTATCAAAAACTATTGACATCGTCGTTTTTTGTGCTATGATATATATCGTCAGGCGATATACATAAGGAGGCGAAATAAAATGGCAATAAGCGCCGATATGCTGCGCGGTCACACCGAAACGATAATTCTCGCGCAACTTATCAAAAACGACAGTTACGGCTATGAAATAAGCAAGGCGATCGAAGACCTTAGCCACGGCGAACTTGTCCTTAAAGACGCCACCCTTTACACCGCCTTCCGCCGTATGGAACACGACGGGTTTATCAAAAGTTACTGGGGCGAAAGCGACGCCGGCGCAAGACGCAGATATTACCGCATCACGGAAAAGGGCCGCGCCTTTTACGACTTCAACAAAACCAACTGGTTTGACACCATAAAAATAATGAAAGACTTAATCAACGGAGGCACAAAATAATATGTTAATCGACCGCTTCAAAAAGTATCTCGAACAACAATTCCGCGCCATCTCTCCCACGAAAGAGGCAATGGAATACCGCGAAGAAGTTTTGCAAAACCTTCTCGACCGCGCGCAGGAATACAAGATAAAAGGCATGACGGACGAAAACGCCATCTACGACCTGTGCATCGACAGTCTCGGAAACTTCAAAGACACGCTCGTCGATTTTGAAAACCGTCTGGACAACGTAAAGCGCGCTGTGCCCCGCATCGGCGCAAGAGTGCTCACCGGCATCGCAATCGCGCTGTTTGTCGTGATCGGATATCTTTCGGTCAGCTTCGCAACCCGCGCCTGGGACAAAACCTGGCTCATTCTTGTGGGCGGCGCGTTTATGGGCGTTATCGCAGGCGCGATTTTCGGCATTATCGTCCTTGCGAAAAAGAAAAGACACCTTGCAATCCGCGGTCTGTCGCACGTCATCATCGCGCTTACGTTCACGTTTATTTTCCTTATTCTGCAAATACTCGTGCACTTCAGGTACAGCTGGATGACCTTCCTTGTAATGGTGGTCGCAATGCTTATCACCGACACCGCCGAGGCGTATTCTTACAACAGCAAATCAAGGCTTTTCGACCTGCTTGCAACCGTTGAAGTAACCGCCGTTATGGTGTACGTAATGCTTGGCGTGGCGCACGTTATCCCGTGGCATCCGTCGTGGCTTCTTCCCGTCGGCGCAGCCCTTCTCGACGTCGTTATCCTTATCGCATCTCTTGTGAGTTATTCAAAGAAAAAGGATAAGGCGGCAGCCGAAAAGAAAGCACGCATTGACGAAGCGTACTACACAATGTGGAACGATGAAAACAAATAACATCTTTATCTCGTGAAAACTATACGATAAAATACTGATTTTGAAACTATGAGTAAAACTATAAAAGCCGAAATGTGGGATAAGATGCAATATCTTTTCCGAAACTATTACGACCGTATGGTGCACGCAACCCTGACTTTCGACGGGCTGCTGGACGCCGACGCGCTTAAAAACGTGCTGGTCATAATGTGCGAAAAAGCCCCCGTGCTTCACAGTAGTTTTCACGAAAATCCCGTCAATCCTTACTGGAAGGTGGAGCCTTACACCGTCGACGATATCCTGACAATAAAAGACAGCGACGACCCCGAAAAAGAAGCGTACGATTTCCTGTGTCAGAGTATCCCCGTTTCAAGCAACGTACAGTTTAAGGTGATTGTCCTGAACAAGGACGGGAAATCGACGTTTGCGATGATCGTCAACCATATGTGCTTTGACGGCGGCGACTTCAAATACTTTTTGAAAAAACTTGCAAAAAACTACAACGCGATTTTGAACGGCGAAAACCCCACCGACCTTAAACAAGGTACGAGAAGCGCGGAACAGGTTTATACGAAACTCGACGCAGCCGACAAAAAGGTCGCGAAAGGTCTTTACAAAAACATCAGCGCGGTGAAAGACAAACACGTGTTTCCGCTGACCGAACCCCGTCCCGACGACCACACGATGATCAACATCAGAAAAATCGACCGCGACACTTTCCTTAATATGAAAAACGCGGGAAAACGTTTGGGCGTTACCGTCAACGATATGCTGCTTGCGGCGTACGTGCGCGCGCTTTACGATATTTCGGGCATGCGCGACGACGAAACCCTTTCAATCCCCTGCATGGTCGATTTGCGCCGTCATATCGAAGGCGGCGACGAAGCCGGCGGACTTGCGAATCACACGGGATTTATGCTTTGCACGGTGCATAACAAGGGCGAAACGATCAACGATACGCTCATCAACGTCATGCGCTCCACAAAGAAAAGCAAGCGCGACAAATATATGGGGCTTTACAGTCTGCCTCTTCTGAAACTCGCCTATACCATACTGCCCTTTTCGATTTCGGAATTCGCAATCAAAATCGGGTACGACAACCCGCTTATCGGTATGAGCAACATCGGGCTTCTTCCCGTCGATAAACTGACTTTCGGCAATGCGAAACCCGTTGACGGATTTATGACGGGCGCGGTCAAATACAAACCCTTTATGCAACTTGCGCTCACAACCTTAAACGACGTCGTAACGATGACGATTGCAATCCGCGGCAACGACGACGACAAAAAAATCGTTGAAAAATTCTTTGACCTTATCGTGGAAAACGTGAAAGAATTCGACCGCTTAAACGCAAGATAATTTCCTTCCCCCCTTATATATTTAAGAAGCGCCCCGATTTTTCGGGGCGCTTCTTTTTTTCTTCGTTTATTTTGCAAGGCGTTTTATCGCCTCTTTCGCGCTGTCAAGGAAGTCCGCGTCAAGCGACTCGACGTTGCCTTCGTCGCAGGCTTTTGCGATGTTTGTGTCAAACGGAATCCGCCCGAGAACTTTCAGGTCGAATTCGGTTGCGACTTCGTCGACCTTGCTGTCGCCGAAAATCGAAAACTCTTTGCCGCAATCCGGGCATTTGACGTAACTCATATTCTCAACGACGCCAAGCACGGGGATATTCATCATATTTGCCATCTTCACGGCTTTGCCGACAATCATCGACACGAGTTCCTGCGGGCTTGTCACGACGATGATACCGTCGACGTTCAGGCTTTGGAAAACCGTAAGAGGCACGTCGCCCGTTCCGGGAGGCATATCGACGTACATAAAGTCCACGTCGCCCCAGACGCAATCCGTCCAGAACTGTTTCACCATACCCGCGATGACGGGACCGCGCCATACAACGGGATCGTTACTATGTTCCAGCAAAAGGTTTGCCGACATAATTTCAATGCCGCCTTTCGATTTCACGGGATAAAAGAAACTGCCGTCGCTGTCGATGGGACCGTTCACGTTAAACATGCGCGGAATCGACGGACCGGTAATATCAGCGTCCAGAATCGCCGTCTTAAACCCTTGTTTTGCCGTAATCGACGCCATAAGCCCCGTTACGAGAGATTTGCCCACGCCGCCTTTTCCCGACACGATGCCGATAACGTGTTTGACCTTCGACAATGCGTTTACGGGGACGGTGAAGTCGGTTTTTTCGCTGCAACTTCCGTGGCTTTCGCAGGAGCTGCAATCGTGCGTACATTCACTCATAAATTCACTTCCTGTTTTCAATATTATTTATCAAAAATTCGATACCGATTTTCAAATCGTCATAAGTATCGTCAAAATTGCCGGTATAATACGGATCCGCGACATCGCGGGATTGCCCTGCATATTCCAGAAACTTCCTTACCTTCTTTTTTTCGTCGGGCGCGAAAAGATTTTTGAGATACGCGACGTTTTTGTCATCCATTCCCAAAAACAAATCGTATTTGTCGTAATCGGTTTTTCTGACCTGTTTCGAATAATGCGGGAACGTCGGGACATCGTGCTCTTTCAGTTTTTTCAGCGCGTCGGGATAAACGGGATTGCCCGCCTCGAGTCCGCACGTCGCGGCGGAGTCGATAACGTATTTTTCTGATATCCCCCGCTTTTTCAAGGCGTCTTTCATCATAAATTCCGCCATTGCGCTGCGGCAGATGTTTCCAAGGCACACAAACATTATTTTCATAAAGTATATGATACCACTTTAATATCGGAAAGTCAACGGCGAACGGTTGACATAAAAGCGCGCGGTGATATAATTTATTACGTTTGTATGGAAGAATATATTAAAATTATCGTATATATGTTCGCAGGCATTGGCGCAGGCATAGGCACGGGATTTGCGGGATTGTCCGCCGCCGCGTTTATCGCACCGATGCTTGTCGCATTTCTGGACTTCCCATCGTACGACGCCATCGGTATCGCGCTGATTTCCGACGTTCTGGCGTCCGCCGTGTCCGCAACCGCTTACGCCGTCGATAAAAACATTGACGTGAAAAAAGGCTCGAAAATGCTTGTCGTCGTTTTGTGCTTTACGGTTCTCGGGAGTTTTCTTGCGTCAAAAATCGACAATCACCTTATGGGCAACTTTTCCATTTTCGCAACGTCACTACTCGGGCTTAAATTCATACTCGTTCCCGTCAACGGCAGAGATCCCTTAAAGGACCGCTTGTACAAAAACAAATGGTGCGACGCGGTGCAAACGTTCGCGCTGTCGGCAATGATTGGTATGATTTGCGGATTCGTCGGTGCGGGCGGTGGCATGATGATGCTCCTTGTGCTCACGTCGTTTATGGGATTTCCGCTTAAAAAGGCGGTCGGCACAAGCGTGTTTATCATGACGTTTACCGCGCTTGTCGGGGCGGTATCGCATTTCGGAATCGGCGGTTTGCCCGACACTACGGCAATGATAACCTGCATATTTAGCACGCTCGTTACGGCGCAACTTGCCGCACTTATCGCAAACAAGGTAAAGCCCAAAACGCTTAATATTACCGTCGGCGTGGTGCTTTTAATCCTGGGCATAGTGATGCTTGTTTTGCACTCGTTCTTCTGAAAAACCCCATTAAAAAACCCGCAGATTGCGGGTTTTGTTTTGTCTTTTTTTAAAGGGATTTTTTGGCTTTTCTTTCTGCCTTTTTCGCTTCTCTTTTTTTGAGGACTTCTTCGTGTCTTAAATCGATTTTGTCTTCGATGTCGCCGACGGTCGTCTGGAAGCGCACGTTATACTTTTTATCAAGCGCCCACATCGCCGCAAATACGACGACAAGTATCGACCATACCACCGCAAGCACTTTCCACATTGCGGGCGTTATTCCGCGGTACAGACCGAAGAACGACTGTATGTCGATAAACGACAGCTGTACGAAGTAACACAGCACCAGAAGCGCGATTACGCCCACGAAAAGCACCGCGTGCAACAGATTGAACGGCCAGCACGATTTGAACACGAACAGATATCCCGCAAACACGGTCGCAAGGAAATACAGCGCGTGCTGTTCGTCCGAAGAAAGCCCCGTGAGTATCGTCTGCGTTGTGATTACGATTGCGATAATACCCGCCATTACGGTTACTATGCCGGGCACCGCGTTCATAATGACTTTTGGCAAAAACCTGCCTTCCACCCTGTTTTTATTGGGTTCGAGCGCGAGTATTCCCGACGGAATCCCGATCGTCACGCCGCCAAGCAGCGTAAGGTGTCTTGGCTCGAACGGCAGAATCGACGGCACGATAAGGAACAACAGCGCGATAAGCAAGTTGTATCCCGTCTTCACAAGGAACAACGACGCCGACCTTTCAAGGTTGTTTATGGAACGTCTGCCTTCCGCAACGACTTTCGGCATCGACGCGAAATTGCTGTCAAGAAGCACCAGACTGCTCACGTTCTTCGCGGCGTCCGAGCCCGAAGCCATCGCGATCGAACAGTCGGATTCTTTTAATGCAAGCACGTCGTTGACGCCGTCGCCCGTCATTGCAACGGTGTGTCCGTTTGCTTTCAGGGCTTTTACAAGCAACAATTTCTGATCGGGCAGAACCCTGCCGAATATCGTGTATTTTTCCGCCGCGTCGATGACTTCCTCGTCGGTTTTCAGGGTTGACATATCAATGATACTGTCGCAATCGGAAAGCCCTGCGCGTTTTGCGACGGCGCGCACGGTAACGGGGTTGTCGCCCGAAATAATTTTGACGGTAACGCCCTGATCCCTGAAATATTGCAGCGTATCGGGGGCTTCCTTTCTTATTTTATCGGCGATGAATATAAACCCTTCCGCTTTCAGTCCGTCGGGAAGGCTGTGCCCGATAATTTCGACGTCCGACGACGCAAGGACAAGCACCCTGAGTCCTTCTTCCGCTTTTTCGCGCGTGATTGCTTTTATTTCTTCCGCGGTATTAGGGAAAACGAATTCGGGCGCGCCCAGAACGTAACTTCTGCCGTCGATAACCGCGCCGCTCCACTTTCTGTCCGACGAAAACGGCACGACAACACTGACTTCGCCCGCCGCCTCGTACTGCCCAACGTAATTTTTGACCGCCGCCGCCGTTGCGTTTTCGTCCTTAACGGCGTCCGACAGGTTTTTAAGGTGGCGGCAGAACTCGTCTTCCGACAAATCGACGGTTTTTATGCCGTGGATTTCCATACTGCCTTCGGTAATCGTGCCCGTTTTATCAAGACACAGCACGTCAACCCTTGCAAGCGTTTCGACGCAGTACATATCCTGTGCAAGGGTGTGGTGTCTTGCAAGCCTTATTACGCTCAGACAGAACACGACCGACGTAAGCGCGACAAGACCGCTCGGAATCATGCCGACCAACGAGCCGATTGTCGTCAGCACCGTACTGTTCATATCGTTGCCCTGAATGTAATATTTGACTGAAAAAAGAGCAATGCCCAGCGGCACAATGACCACCGACATCGTTTTTATGATTTTATTTAACGAATTTTTGATGACCGAAACGGGTTTTTTGAAATACTTCGCGCCGGCGGATATTTTCATTGCGAAGTTATCCATGCCGACGTGCACGACTTTTGCTTTTGCGCGTCCCGATACGACGTAACTTCCCGACATAAGGCTGTCGCCTGCGTGTTTCACGATTGCGTCGGGCTCACCGGTGATAAGGCTTTCGTTGACCTCGATACTGCCTTCGACAACGACCGAATCCGCGCAAATCTGGTGTCCCGCCTGCAATATCGTAACGTCGTCCATAACGACGTTTTTCACGGCGATTTCCTTTTCTTCTCCGTCGCGGATAACCCTGACTTTCGGGGCGGAAATGAGCGACAGTTTATCCATCGTGTGCTTTGCGCGAAGTTCCTGCACGATACCGATAAGCGTATTGCAGACGCACAGTATCACGAAGCCGTAATTGCCCATGCCGTCCTCGTCGAATCCCGAAAACGCCGCGACGATGATTGCCATCACGAAAAACACGAAGTTGAAAAACGTGAAGGTGTTGTCGATAAGTATTCTGAGTACGCTTTTGGTTTTTATTGTTTGCAATCCGTTGACGAGCCCGCTCTTGACGCGCGTTTCGACTTCTTCGGACGTGAGTCCCGTTATGAGATTGCAGTCGGTGTTTTTGATTTCTTCCATACTTTCCACGTTGCGTTAAATTAATTTTATTATTGCATTAAATATACGTTGTTGTCAAGAAATGAAAAAAAATCCGCCGCCTTTACCGTTTTTTTTCAACGAAAAAGGATAGCGAAAACTCGCTATCCTTCATTATCGTGTTTGTTTTACTTATTTGTTTGAAATCTTTTTGTCAAAGTTTTCAAGCGCGCGGACAGAAATTGCATAGCAATCCGCAAGACAATCTTTGTTAAGGTTGTCGTAACTGTCTTTAAGCGTGTGGTAATAATCTTCCAGAACGTGGTTCAGAGCGGTGATACCCGTTGCCCTGAAACCTGCCTGTGCGAACGCTGCGCTGTCGGTTGCTCCGCCGAAGGGAGGAACAAGAGTTTTGTTGCAGGGAATGCCCAGTTCTTTTGCCGCTTCCATAAAACTGTCGGAAACTTCCTTGTCGGCTTTGACGGTTGCGTTAAGGTCGCGGTAATTTACGCCCAGGAATTTCGGATCGTGAATAGTGTCGAAAGAATAAATCCAGGTGGGAACGTCGTCGAATTCGCCTTTGTGCTGTTCGCACCACGCTTTCGCTCCGCGGAGCCCCGCTTCTTCGGAGCCCGAAAGGATAACGCCGACTTCGGTGTGTTCAAGTTCGATACCCTCGTCTTTCATCGCTTTAAGGATCGCGATGCCCATAAGGCAAGCCGTAAGGTTGTCGTTTGCGCCGTCGACCGTCGTGTTCGGATCCCACATGCGGTACATACCGAAATAGAAAGGTACGAATGCAAGGTTCGCGATGCCAAGCCAGAACAGAACGCCGTTTTCGGGTTTAAGAATCATGGGTTTGAAACCGGTGAGTATAGCCGCCGCAAGGTTGCATCCCATAAGGAACAACGCGCCAAGGACAACGATAACGATGTTCGCTTCGTAAACCTTACCGCCGAACTTATTGTTGACGGGCCAGTTCCACGCTGCGTCGGGGTGACCGTTGAAAAATACGCGACCTTTGACTTCGCCCGTGCATTTCTTGATTGCGGTAACGTTCGTGCCCGTCTTTTCGGGGAACAGGAAGTCGAAAGTCTTTTTGTAAAGACCGAATTGCATTATCATTACGTAGAAACCGAAAACGATAAGCGCAAAGCCTAAAATCGGCAGGAAGAAGTATGCGATAAGCCCCGCAAGAACACAGGTGATCGTGATATAAATCCAGCCGAAAAAGCTGCCGGGATTTTCCTTAAACGATTCAACGTCGGAGCGTTCGCATCCGCAGTCTTTTTTAAGGACGTCAGCCATATACTCGCAAGCGATTCTTTCGCCTTCTTCGCCGGGAGTACGTTTGGGCATATCCTTGCAGATATGGGTGATTTCGTCAACCATATATTGCGCGGCGTCTGCCTTTTTTTCAATCAATTTTGAAAAATTTGCCATAATGTTCTCCTCTTATTTTTTATATTTATATGATAATCATATCATAAAAACGACGCTCTTTATTTTTTTTACTATACAAACAACCAAAAATATACAGTAAAAACCGCAAAAACCCCTCAGACATCAACGATAATGCCTTCTTTCACGAACTCGCGGGCGTCGCGCGGCGACTTTCCTTTGTATTTCTGGAAGTTGCGGTTGAAACTACGCACGCTGTCGTAACCCGCTTTTTTTGAGATTTCCGCGACGGAAAGCGTGGTCGAATACAACAGATCGGTTGCGTAATTTATGCGGTAAATATTCACGACGTCGGAAAAATTCGCGCCGAAATATTCGTTGAAAACAGCCGAAAGATAATTGTAAGAATATCCCATTTTGTCGGACAGGTCTTTCAGGCTTATGTCTTCCGTGAAGTTGTGCGAAACGTATTTCGCGATTGCGTTCAAAACGTCCACCTTCTTTTTGTCGACAGGGATAAACGCCGTGTGCGTCTCGAACTCCGCAAGAATATGATACAAAACGGCTTTTTGCTTGAACGTGTTGGTAACAAGGGGCATTTTCCTTGTCAGCGATTCCGCAAAATCTATCGAGAAAACGGGAAAAGTCGCGATGTAGCCGTCGTGCTTTTCGTAAAAGTCGGGAACCCAATCCTTTGAAAACTTGCAGATGAAAACGTTGCTGTAATCGGGCGTTTCGTAAGCGTGCGCGAACTTTGGCGGAATTACCATACACTTCCCCGCGCGAAGACGATAAATTCTGTCCAGCACGGTAACGTTTGCAAGCCCGTCGTTGCAGTATAAAAACTCGTACGTTTCGTTGCAATGCATCGGGAAGCATAAGTTCTTTTCAACGTCGAAAGATAAATAATTTTCCCCTGCCTGTTTGTGTTTTTCGAAATCCAACATATCCCACCTACCGTAAATTATGTCTATATTTTACCACCGAATAAGAAAATAATCAAGCCCTCCCGAAAAATAGGAGGGCCTTAACTTATTCTGCTTGTTCTGTTTTTTGTTCGGCTTTTGGAATTTCGGCATTATCGTCGTCCCGCCTGAACCCTTCGACGTCGGAAACGGGAAGAGAGAAAACTATCGCGCCTGCATCGGTGCCCGCGCCCGCCGTCGTTACGATGGAGCGCATAATGTCCGCTTTCTTTTCCTTTTTCGCAACGATGATAATGATTTCTTTTTCGCTTGCAATCGACACGTTGAAGAATTTCTCGGTGCCCATGCCGCCCGTACCCTTTGCGTGGATAACGGTGCCGCCGCCCGCGCCGGCAGCCCTTGCGGCGTCCATAACGGCGTCGGTATGCCCTTCGTTTGCAATCGCGAGAATGAGTTCGTATTCAAAATTTATATCGGGTGCTTTCATATCCTTGTTTCCTCCGTTCAAAAAATTGAGGGTGCTGCCGCCGCCGACGCTTTTAATCGGGACGGAAATCACAATGCCGTTGCCGGGTGCGTCGATGTAAAGACGGCGTCGTTCTTCCGTGATGAGCGACTTCGTTTTGTTTTCGTCCGCGACCGCAAAAAGGATTCTCTTATCGGTGGACTCGATCCCCCACAAATCGCGTATCTTCTGCGACGCGGTGCCGTGGCCGATAAGCGACAGAATCACGGGGATTTCCAGCCGTTGACAAATGTTATTCAGAATCGACAATCCGTTGGGATTGATTACCGAGATTACAAAGTACATATCAGTTCCCCCACAGTTCGATAATATCGTCGTCGCCGTAAACGACTTCGGCTACGCGTTCCGCGCGTTGTTTCTTCTTCTTGTAAACAAGACCGGTGATCTGAATGGAAATAAGCGGCATCATCGCAACGAGTGCGACCGCACCGAAAGCGTCGCTTAATATATTGCCGCCGCGCGCCGAACATACGCCGATGAAAAATTGCAGCATGAACGTCGCAGTCATCGGTCCTGACGCAACCCCGCCCGAGTCGAACGCGATTGCCGTGAATATGTCGGGGACGAAAAACATCAGTATAAGCGCGACGAGATAACCCGGCACGATAAACCAGAGTATCGATATCCCCGTAAGGACGCGGATCATCGAAAGCCCCATCGCCAACGCGATTGCAATCGACAGACTCAGCTTAATCGCTTTTCCGGGGATTGCGCCCGAACTCACGTCTTCGATTTGCTTTTCAAGGACGAATACCGCGGGCTCGGCGGAAATTATGAACCAGCCCATAAGCATTGCCACGGGAATGAGAATATATTGCGTCCAGCCGCTGTACAGTTGCTGACCGAGATATAACCCCAGCGGCGAGAAACCGACGTTTACACCCGTCAAAAACAACACTAAACCCACGTATGTGTAAAGAATACCGATGAGCGTTTTCAAAAAACTCTTTTTGCTCATCTTGAAAGCAGCCACCTGGAAAATCAAAAACAGTACGATAATCGGCGACAGTGCAATCGCCATTTCTTTCATATATGCGGGGAACGCTTTCAGGTATTCCAGCCCCATTTCGGTCGTCGTTTCCGGGATGAACGGAAGGTTCACGTCCGCAACGCCCTGTCCCTTGTAAAAGAACCCCAAAATCAGCACCGCAAGCACCGGCCCTATCGAACATAACGCGACAAGACCGAAACTGTCCGCTTCCGCCTTTTTATCGCTTCGGATATTCGCGACGCCTATGCCGAGCGCAAGGATAAACGGCACCGTCATCGGACCCGTCGTTACCCCGCCCGAGTCGAAAGCAATCGACAAAAAGTTTTTGTCGGCAAACGCCGCAAGCACGAATACGATTATGTAAAACGCAAGAATAAGCCATTTGAGCCTTATGCCCAGAATCGTCCTGAGCATGCACACCGCAAGGAACAACCCTACGCCGACGCCCACCGTAATCAGCAGGACTTTGCCGTCGATGTGCGGCACGGTTTCCGCAAGAACTTGAAGGTCGGGCTCCGCAATCGTTATCGCAACGCCCAGAATAAAGCTCACAAACAAAATAAGCGGCAGGTTTTTCGACTTCGTAAGAGCCGTGCCGATGCGGCTGCCGATCGGCGTCATGGACGTGTCCGCACCAAGCGTGAACAGCCCCATTCCCACGATTATCAGCAACGCTCCGATAAGGAACGACAACAATAAGCCCGTCGGCACAGGTTGTATCGACAGACACATTATCGCAACTATGATGATTATCGGCAAGGTCGATACGAAAGATTCCCTTATTTTTTCCGTGATAAGGGCGCGCTTCTTATGCACTGCCTGCGCGTCGATTTTATTGAGTTTTTTTGCTTCCTTCTTTTTCATTACGTTTCTTATTATACATAAATATAGTCTTTATTGCAAGAATATAATTATTACTTAATATTTACCTAAATTTTATACACTTGTAAGAAAATTCGATTTTTGAAAAAGAGCAACAAAAAAGCACGCGGCGAGCGCGTGCTTTCGTTGATAATCAAGGCTTAAAAGAAAGGATTTATTTCGTCTTCGACGATAATCTTGTCAATCATCTCATAGAAGTCCCATTTCAGGACGTCCCAATATCCGCCGACGGTACCGTGGTCCGTGTTATAGAAGCAGATGTTCGTAATCTGTTGGTACGCGGGATAAATCGCGCGGCCTTTCGTGTTGCTTATCGTCTTGTCGCCATTGTAGTTAAGTCCGCCGAGGCATGCGTTGGTGGGCATCGTTCCGTCGCCGTCGCCAAAGAGTATTGCTTTGTGGTCGTAGGAATAATACTCGATGCTGGTAAGCGGCGTGTCGTACTTATGGTTTTTGGTGTCCCACATTTCGTAAGTAACCTTGTTGACCTTAACGGTGTCGGTGTCTTTCGTCACGATTTGAACGCTCTTTTTGGTGTTGTATCCGACGCCCAGGCAATATGTCGTGTTCACGAGTTCGGGCGCGTAAACGTTGGCTTCTTTGCTGTGCACGCTTTCTTTGACGTAGAAGGAATCCCAGTATGCCGGCAGGGTTTTCATGCCGGGTTTAAGCTTGTCGTAAATGTCGTCGACGCCCGGTTTCCAGTCGCTGGTGTGCGCCCAGGGACGCGAGCAGTACCATTCGTACATATCTTTCACGGGTACGCCGTCAACGTAAACGGGGCTTTCGTTTTCTCCGTAATAATCGGAATCCGCAAAGGTCTGGAACGGCAGAAGTTGCATTACGGAAGTAAGGTTCTGTGCAAGCGGTCCTGCAAGTTTCTTTATGCCTTCCGAAATCGCGTCGACGCCCAGAACAACGCCGCCGAGGGTGTCGCCGACCGTTCCGTTTACAACGTCGGCAACCGCTCCGATGGGATCGTCAAGATAATAAATCGCGTCAAGAGAGCCCGCCGTTGCAGGCGAGAACGCGCGATACGCGCGAATGATCTGGTTCGGTTTTTTGACGTCGGTTTGTCCGGGGTTTTTCGCTTCCGCGTCCAGCCACTTGTTTTGAAGTCTTGCGATATATCCCGCAACGACGGGGCCGCCCATACTGTGCGACGTGAGAATTACTTCTTCCCAGCCGTTGGTCTGAATGAATTGTTCAAGAAGTTCGGAATTGATCCTGTTGTCGATGCGCCAGTCATAGTTGAAAACGACGACGTCCCAGCCCTGCTTTTCGTATCTGGCTTGCAGGTCCAGGCATTGCTGACGATACGCGGCGATTGCGCCGTATTGAATTTTTTCGCCTGCCGTGTATGCGCCGTATCCGTCGACGACTTCGCCGGAATCGTTATACAGCGTTGACTTGAACGTGCCGTCCGCGGTTGTGGGGCGAACGTTTGCGGGGCGCAGATTCGGATTGTTGCTTTTGCCCTGCTCGTCAAGCGTGATTTGCCATAATAAGTTTTCGACGGATTCGTCCTTGTAATTCATAATGCCGTCGATTAAGTCGTACGTCGTTTTGTCGGTAAGCACCGCCATGACAAGTCCCATCATATCCCCGCCGGGGAACGCCTGCTGGAAATAAACGCCCTCGGCAACGGGATCCCAGATTGCCTCGTTCGTCTTCGTGTCGTACAGCCCGCCCGAAAGCAACGCCGTACAAATGACGACAGCCTTTTTATTCTTCGACGTTTCGCCCGGGGTTTCGCCGCATGCGGTAAGCACGCCAAGGCTCAAAACAACCACCACTATTACAAGCAGAATGCCGATAAGTTTCTTCTTCGCCTTCATAATTTCCTCCTGAAAAAGGGAACACTGACCCTTATACATTACTATAATAACATTACTTTGTGAAAATAACAACAACTTTCGTTTACATTTTTTGCCCGAAACCATTAAAAACCGACAACGAAAAACGGCAATCCCGCCGTTTCGGAATTGCCGTTTCATCTGCTTTTTGAATTAAATTTCCATCATCGTAAGAATTGCTTGTCCGGTTGATTTATGAGAAATTGTACTGGGCGTTGTAGATTTCGGCATAGAAGCCGTTCTTTTTAAGCAGTTCTTCGTGAGTGCCCGATTCCACGACGTCGCCGTTTTTGATGACAAGAATCACGTCGGCGTTGACGATTGTCGAAAGCCTGTGAGCGATAACGAAACTGGTTTTCTTACGCATGAGTTTGTCCATTGCGCCCTGAATCAGAAGTTCCGTGCGGGTATCGACCGAGCTTGTCGCTTCGTCCAGAATCAGCAAAGGTCTGTCCGACAAAAACGCCCTTGCGATCGTCAGCAACTGCTTTTGTCCGCCCGAAAGGTTTGTGAGCGATTCGTTAACGACGGTATCGTAGCCTTCGGGCAGCATCCTTATAAAGCCGTCGGCGTGCGCGGATTTGGCGGCGGCGATAACTTCTTCGCGCGAAACGTTGTCTTTGCCATAAGCGATATTGTCGTAAATCGTGCCGCCGAAAAGCCAGGTATCCTGCAACACCATCGAGAAACAGCCCCTTACGCTTTCGCGCGAGACTTTGCCCGTGTCCGTGCCGTCGATTATTATTTCGCCGGAGTTCGGATCATAAAATCGCATAAGAAGATTGACGATTGTGGTTTTGCCCGCGCCCGTAGGCCCGACGATCGCCACCTTTTGCCCTTTTTCGACGTGGATATTCATGTCTTTGATAAGCGGGTTTTCGGGATTATAAGAAAACGCGACGTGGTTGAAGTCGACGACACCCTGGACGTTTTCGGGCATCTCTCCTTCCCTTACGTCCATTTCGGGTTCGTCAAGCACCTCGTACACCCTTTTCGACGCCGATGCAACCCTTTGAATACTGCTTATCGCGCCGGCGATTCTTTCAAGCGGGGACGAAAACATTTTTGCGTAAATGACGACGGCGATAATGTCCGCGACGCTGACTACGTCGCCGCCGATTTTCATACCTTCGATTGCGAAATACGCGCCGATTAAACATATCGCGACGTAGGCGATATTGTTCGTGAGCGACACGACGGGCGTGATTATCGACGACAGGAACGTCGCCCTTTCTTCCGCCTTGCACATTTCGTCGTTGACGCGCGCGTGCTTTTCTTCCTGGCGGTTTTCCACGTTGTAGCTTTTTATCGTCTGATACCCTGAATACGTTTCCTCGACAACCTGATAAATCTCGCCGGACGATTTGAACATCTTATCGAAATAAGGTTCGCTCTTCTTTGCGATGACGTACGACACGACAACCGAAGCAGGCACAAACGCGATAACAATCAGCGCAAACACCCAGTTTATCGTGAAAATCATAACGATAATCGTCATAAGTTGCAAAATTCCCATTAAAAGCGTTTCGACAATACTATGTATACTGTTGCCCATTTGCGACACGTCGCCCGTCATTCTGTCAAGAAGTTGCCCCGCTTCCGTCCTGTCGACGTAAGACACGGGCAGGTACTTGATTTTCGTGGACATATCCATGCGAAGTCCCGCCGTAAAGTGCATGCTGACAATCTTGTTCGACGCCAGCATTTCGACGTAACTCAGCACCGAATACGCCGTATATATGATGATAAGAAGTATGAGTGTGTTTTTGATTTGTCCGACAAGATCGCCCGTCCCGTTATATGCGTTCAGGACGTCCAGAGCGTCCGACAAGAACTTGGGCGCGGCGATGTTTGCCGCCATTGTAAGCGCGCTTAATACGCACACCAACACCATGCCCCATTTGATTCTGCCGATTTCTCGGACAAGGCGCAGAATTATGCTTTTCGTTTCGTTTTTCGTCATTTTGTCGCCGCTTCGAAACCGTTTCATACTGCGCCTCCTTCGACCTTTTGTCCTGTCTGCGACTCGTAAATTTCACGATATTGTCTGCACGACGAAAGCAGGTCTTTGTGCGTTCCGCGCCCGACGATGCGCCCTTCGTCCAGGACGAATATTTTGTCCGCCGACGCCGCCGTCGACGCGCGTTGCGTCATTACAATTTTCGTTTTTCCCGAAAGGGTTTTATCGAGGTTTTCCTTGACGTGCGCTTCGGTCAGGAAGTCAAGTGCCGAGAAACTGTCGTCGAAAAGATAAATCGAACCATTTTTAAGCATTGCGCGCGCAATCGACAGACGTTGTTTTTGTCCGCCCGACAGATTACTGCCGCCGCTTAGTATTTCGTAGTCGAGCCCCGTTTCGAGGTTTTCGACAAATCCTTTCAGTTCCGCGACTTTCAGCGCGTCGTACACCTGCTCGTCGGAAGCGTCCGCTGCCGACATTCTGACGTTGCTGCCGATCGTGCCCGAGAATATCGTGGCGTTTTGAAGCACGCACGTCACGTTGTTTCTGACGCGTTTTCCGCTGATTTCCGACACGGATTTTCCGTCGTAGGATATTTCGCCCGAAGTCGGGTTAAAAAACTTCATAATAAGTTTGACTATGCTGCTTTTTCCGCTGCCCGTACCACCGATGAACGCAACCTTTTCGCCGGGCGCAATATCGAAAGACACGTCGCTCAACGCGTTCTCCGACGCCCCTTCGTATCTGAAATCGACGTGCGAAAATTTAAGTGCGCCCGAAAAAGCGGGCAGGTTTTCGTCGTCGGGTTCTTTTTGAACTTCCGTTTCCAGAATCTCGTTGATACGTCTGCTGTTTACGGCGACTTTCGGCAAAAACGCAAGCATCATCGCAAACATCATAATGCCGTTCATGACAAGCGCGACGTACTGCACGATCGCGATAATATCCGCCCCCGTAACCGCCGACTTTCCGCCCTGCATAAGCTTTGCGCCGACGTACAGGATAAGAATCGTGACAAGGTTAAGCCCCAGCATGATAACCGGCGTAAGAAGCCCCATATTGACGTTGGCTTTTATGATGTTTTTCGCCATGACGAGCGTGGCTTCGTTGGCGCGGTCGCACTCGCGGTCTTCCCTGTTGAACGCGCGGATAACGCGGATACCCGTCAACCTTTCGCGGATAATGCTGTTCTGTTTGTCGATGTATTCGTCGCTCTTTTCCCAAAGAGGCATAATGCGACGCACGACGAAATACAGCACCGTCACGACGACCGGCACGAACGTGAACATGATAAGCGCAAGCCACGGATCGGCAAGAAACGCCAGCGCGCTTCCGCCAAGCACCAGAATGGGAATACTGATGACGCCCTGCATAAGCATACTCGCGCACTCTTCAAGAAGCCAGATATCGTTTGTGCTTCTCGTGATGAGCGCGCCCGTGCCCCAGTGATTGAGCTGGTCAGGATTGAGCGTGTTTACCTTTTTGAAAATTACTTCGCGCAAGGTTTTTGAATATCTGCTGACGACGCCCGCCGAGATTTTGTAGGACAAAATGCCCACGACAAGCCCCATTATCGACACGCCGAGCATTATCACGGAACACGCAAGCGTAACCGTCATATTCTGCCCGCCGATACCGTATTCCACGATATAACTCATAAGATACGGCAGCGCAAGACTTGCCGCCGAGGTTATCAGCGTCAGAAATACGACAAGCACTATTCTGCCCGCGTCGGGCTTTAACAGACGAAGCAACTTAAACATACTTTGAGATTATATCACACTGCACGCGGCGTTTGCGAGCGTAAAGATAACAAAACAATATATTTAATTATAATTAGGATTTCCCGCAACAAAAAACCGCCTTTTCGGGCGGAATCTTGTCAAAAAGTATTCTTGTTTGTTTTTATGCGAATATGACGAATTGTGCAAGCATCAATATTCCGATTGTCATGCCGAACACCGTGAGAAGTATCGGACCCGCCCACCTGAACCATTTCGGATAAGTTACCGTCGTGAGTCCGAGCGTCAGTAAAAGCGTCGCGTTGGTAGGCATGAATACGTTGACGATACCGTCGCCGAAAGTGAACGCCAGCACCGCAACCTGCGGGTTGATGCCAAGTTGCGAACATATCGCGCCGATCATCGGCATAAGCAGAAACGCCTTTGCGCTCCCCGACGTAATGAACAGCTCGAAAATCAGAACGACAAGGTATATTATCAGAATAAGCACTGCGGGGTTTTGCCCTTTTGCCGCGTTTATCGTGTAATACAATATGGTATCCATGACGTGTCCCGCCTCGATAATATAGCGTACGCTGCTGGCAATAAGCACCATTCCCGTTACGGGCAGCAGCGTCAGCGCACCTTTCAGCATTTCTTTTGCAAGGGCTTTGCCTTTAAGTCCGCTGTAAACGCACGCCACCACGCCGCCGATTATGTAAATCACGACGGTGATATACAATATATAATCCGCAAGTTTGAAACTGCCGAGCGCGGGTATATACGCCCCCTGTAAAAATATCGAAAGCACCGCAAAAAACACGATTGCAATCATACAGCCCGCAAAGAATTTGAGAGCCTTTGATTTTCCCGCGTCGTATACGAACGGACGATTTTCAAAATCGAAATTTTCTTTCCTTTTCAGATCTTCCTTATATACGGGCGAACGCTGCGGCTTTTTGTCAAGCATTTTCGCATACGGGAACATAAACGCCATAAGTATGACGTAACACAGCACAAACGTCAGAATCCTTATACCGATTCCGCTGAACATGGGCACGCCGACAATCGACTGAGCGATACCGACGTTGAACGGGTTTACCACGCCCGCCATAAAACCGAGCCCCGCCGCAAGCACCGAAAACCCAAGCCCTATCAGCGCGTCCCAACCGAGACCATAGCTTAAAATCACCGCAACCGGCACGATGGGTATCACTTCCTCGCTCATGCCCGACGTCGTGCCGAGAAACATAAACGCCAGCGGCAACAAAAACAACAAAAGATATCGCTTTTGGCCGTAATTATGACGTATGGATTCCACCATGTAAACAAGCACGTCGGTTTTGTCCAACGCGTTGAATACCGCGCCGATTACGACAAGCATGAACAATATCGCGACAAGCGTCAGCGTGCCGCTGCCGCCAAGCACCAGAAACGGCGAAAGCAGCACCTTCCACCAGGGAAGCCGCCCAAGCGACGGGTCTTCGTGATAATCGCCGCTGATATAAACGTTGCCGTCTGCGTCCGTGCTTCTTTCGTACTGTCCGAGCGGCAACGTGTAGGCAAGCACAATCGACGCAATAATAAGCAGCACGACAACCACAACGGAAATTATCACCGACGCTTTGCTTATCGCAAGGATTTTCGGCTTCTTTTGCTGAATCGCAATCGCGTCTTTGCCGTCGAGTATCGCAAACTCGTCCCCGACAGGGGTGTTTTCTTCAATTGTTTCCGCAACTTTTCCGCTTTCTTCGACGGGGTTCACGCCTGCCGAATCTTCCGAAAACGTTTCGTTTTTCTTTTTTCCTTTCATAATTTTATCCGAAACAATTTAATGAGTTTACTATATCACTATATTCATAAAAACGCAAGAAATATTGCATAAATAATCGTTTTTCATTGCAAATTAATTCTTTTCTCGCATATTTATGCAATTATTCACGTTCTACAACAAAAAACCGCCCTAAAAAACACGACTTCTCCCCCCCCCATCCTGCCTTGCAAAGCAACGGAACTGATTTTGCCGTGCAAAATCCCCGCGTCGAAGACATAGAAAAACAAGTTGAACAGGAAGTTCAACTTGTTTCTCGTTTGTCTTTAACATACGAAAAAGCTACACCAAAGATATTGCCATTATGCTATGTTTTTATAAAAAGCGCAAGAAAAACCAGGAGTATTACCCGGGCTTATTCTCATATTATATCTGTACAAAATATCCCACAGAATAAATAATTTAATTTTATTACCTTTCGTTTGCCAATTCGTTTTCCTCCTTCCTCGTTTTTATAGAAAAGAGCCGGCTCTTATTTGTTAAAACGCCAGTGCGTTTATCTGCTTGCCATCGTTTTCAAACGAAACGAATGCGAAACTGCCCGCCCCGCCCGTTGCTTTCAGCGCATAGACAAAACCGGGATTTTGCTCCATACCGATGAGGGCGTTTGCGGCGGTTGTTCCGATTTTCGCGTTCAGTTCTTCCGCGCTGCCAATTTTTAAGACGACGTCCAGCGTATGGAAGAAATCCGAGGTATCGTCACCCGAAAGGTTGTTGAGCGTAAGATACTTAGGAACGACAGTGTAGGAAATCCCTTCTCCTTTTTCAATGCGAACGACGGAAGTCACATACAACGCATCCGGGACGATACCTTTGAGCAGATTGAAAGGAAAACCTTCCATATCGTTTTTGAACGGAGTAAGATCCAGTTTCACCGTCACGTTCAGGTCGGCGTTGCCCGTTTCTGCGTCGATTTCGGTAAAGGCAATTTGCAAAACGCATACGGAAATTTCTTTATCCGCTATCGTCAGTTCTCCGCCCGTCTGCTGATGAAATACGATTTCGGCAAGAGCACCCGCCTGCCGTTCGGAGAGGAAAACGGGCTTTGCCGTAGCGCCCGACAATGCAAGCGCCGTAAAATCGACGGTGTACCCCTCGTAGCCTTTGCCTTCCTCGTAAAGCACGACGTCGCCCAACTGACTGTCCGTCTGCGATTTCAGATCGGCAAGATCTTCGCTTCGATACGCCGCAGGGAAAGATTCCTGCTCGTTTACAGGTTGACTTAATGTTTTCAACTGTCCTACGGTGCGGAACAAGTCTACGCCTAAATTCACCCGCGCGACGATATACACGCTGATCAGCGCCACGGCTAAAATTCCGATAATTACGATAAGACTGATAATCAGTTTCTTGATTGCGCTCATTTTTTCTCCCGTTTTACTTCTTTTTGAAGATGGCAATGAGGTCGGCGAACTTCTTTTTCTTGATTACGAACCAGAACACCGAAAAACCTCCGACACCCGCTACTGCAACAGAGCCAACCGCGATACCCGCAATCGCGCCGCCCGAAAGTCCCGTCTTTTCGGGTTGCTCGCCGCCAGGTTGTTCGTCGCCAAGAGCCTCTACGGGCGCGTTTTCCTTGAATCCGCAGACGGAGCATTCGCGCTCCTTTTCGCCGGCAACTCCCACCTCGGGTTTAACGGTGATCGTCCAATCCCCGAACGCGTGCGCCCCTTCATCGAGTTTTTGACTGCAACCCGTGCAGTTGTGCCAATGTTTGGTTGCGTCAAAGTGCCATTCTGCATCCGGGGCGTGCGTGTCGTGTCCGAGAGCGGGTGTGATGATATATCCGCAGACGGTGCATTTGACGGCTTCGGTTTCGGTGGCTTCGGAGCGGTCGGGCGTGTGGGGAACGACGTCAACTTTCGTGCCGCAAGAGCAGTCGTGCCAGTGTCTTGTGCTATCCGATTGCCATGCTTCTCCGTTTGCAGAATGTAACTCGTAGTTTGATTGTATCGTCACGTTTGTCGTGGACACGGTAAAGTCGGTTGAAGTTGCGGCGTTGTTTGCAAAGTCGCCTTCGCCCGTTTTTGCCCAGCCTGTGAAGTGATAGCCTGCGGGCGCGGCAATCGCCGTGAGATGGACGGTTTCTCCTGCCTTTTTGTAAAGGTCTTCGGTATTTGTGCCTTGCTTGATCGTCACTTTGGAATAGATCTCCAACGTCTTGGTTGCAACCTTTTCGGGATCTCCGTTGGCAACTGCTTTTATGGTGAGAGTGGAAGCGGCTTCGTTCGCCGCGACGGTGAGAACGCCGTCGCTTGAAATGCTCGTGCCTGCCGAGCCGCCTATGACGCTCCATGTGACCGTGTTGTCAAACGCGCCGGTGCCCGAAACGGTTGCTTTGAACGTGTAGGTGCTGTCTCTGACAACTGTGGTTTCGCCCGATGCAAAATCCACTTGAACGCCCGTTACGGTGACGGGAATGGTGGTGTCCTGCGCAACGAGAACAATTCTGCGCAAGGGCGAACCGCCGAGAGTGGTTGCCGTCGTCTCCTTTTACGATTCCGTCGCGCAACCAATACGGGCAATAATTGTCGCCGTAGCCTTGCAACACTTCTTTATACGCCCCCAGACAGAACGGATACCTGTAACGCCGCGCCGTCCGCAAACGTTCCTTCAACGGTAACGCCGTTTTGGCTTTCGAGCGTGCCGTTCGGCGCGGCAGGCGAACCATTGCACGCCGCTAACGGAATCATGAAAAGCAAACACAGAATGATTGTAAATATCCATCGAGTGCGAATTTTCATATTTATATCCCCTTCAAAAATTGATTTACGCAAACGCCCAAGCGGGCGCTTGCGTAAACTTGTTTGATAATGCTTCCTATTCGGATTAAGCTATTGTCAATGTGCCTACGAGATTATTGGATAATTTGTAATTAGGATTATCTACAATTTCAATCTTTACCTGTGTTGACAAAGGTTTTTCAAGGACTAAAGTCAACTCTACTGCATGATTCCATACACTTTCACTTGTAACCGTAAATTTGAAATTAACCGTCTCTGTTTTTCCATTATCAAGATCTACGCTTGCAGAAATAATAACAGAAGTTCCTGTTTGCGGGGGTAGAGTAGTATTAAATTCTGTGATTACTTTTTGAGTAATAGTGGCAGTTGCCGAATAACTCTTAATCGAATAGTTTTCATAACCCGCAACAAAACTACAACTCGTTACCGTGCGATTTCCTGCATCTGCGCTATCCAAAAAGTACATAACAACAACTTTTTCTCCTTCTACACATCCTTCACTTGTTAGTTTTTGAATTCTATTGTCGCCATTGTATTCCCTTGACGGTACTTCCGTTAAATCAAGTTCTTTTTTATTTATCGTCGCAGTTGCCGTTTCGTCTTTCGGTGCAAGATAGTTGTTTGCAAGGGTGCCGGTAAGCGAATAAACTATGGTAACGGTTTTATCGCTTCCTGCATTTTTATCTGCAAACGTTCCGGTTGCCGATACACCTACGGAAGTTTCATCACCGCTTACCAAGCCTGCAAGCGTGCCGGTCATAACGGTTGCATCGGTGGTTCCGTCATAAACTTTATCCGCAACGGTCGTTTCGCTGATCGTCAGCTGTTTAGCCTTGATCGTCGCGGTGCAAGTGTCGCCCCACGCATAGTTTACGGTTTGTTCTTCGGTGTCGCCGATATATAAAACGTATTCGTTAAAATCAAAATCTTCGTCTTCGTTGCCGTCTTTGTAAACGCCTACGTTTGCGCCGATTGCGTTAACGTAAATTTTAATGCTCTCGCCCTCAAGTATGCCTTGTTCTGTCGTCAGTACGGTTTTATCAAATATACCGTTGCCGTCGTAATCTTTCTCCAAATGTATGTCAGACAAAGTTTTCGGATTTATTGTAGCTGCATCACGCAAGGTTTCGCCGACAGGCGCAAGGTAGTTGTTTGCAAGTGCGCCCGTAAGAGCGTATGAAACCGTTACGTCCTGCTCCTCAATGCCAAGTCCGTACGCAACGTCCTTGCTTGCAAAAGTACCGGTTGCCATAACACCTACGAAAGTTTCATCACCGCTTACCAAGCCTGCAAGCATGCCTGCCGTTACGGTAGCCTCAACGGTTCCGTCATAAACTTTATCCGCAACGGTTGTTCCGCTGATAGTCAGTTGCTTTTTAGCTATCGTAAATTCGAAGGTTGCTTGTGCCGCTTTCCACTCCGCCGTTGATGCAACGGAAACTCTTACCTCATAGCTTCCCGCGTTTACGGGAGCGGCAGAAGACCATTCGGTTTCGCCTGCGCCTTTGTATTCAAGCGTAATCGCGCCGTCACCGTTTTTGGTAAACTTGTCGCCGGAGAGGGTATAAGCTTCGCCGTCGTAAGTTTTGCCGAGCACGACGCCGTCTGCAAGCAGAACTTGATTCTCCTTTGCTCCAAGAGCCTCGCCGTTGTCAAAAGTTTCCGTTCCTTTTTTGCCGCATACGCAGGACTTATAATATTTTGCAGGCTCGGTATAAGTTGCTTCGCTTGCACGATATTCGTCGGCTACGACTTCTTTATCGTAAACGTGCGCCGCTTTGTCCGCGACGTCCGTGTGTCCGTCGAGTGTGCATTGATGCCAATGTTCACTCGAGTCGTACGACCAAGTTTGAGAATAAGTATGCGTTTCGGGAGTTTCTTCGCCTTTGTCTTTGTTGCAAGCAACAAGCATAGTCGCTCCCAAAACGAGCACGAGCACAAGGCTCAAAATTGCTCTGATTGATTTTTTCATCATGATCTCCTCCTAAAAATTTTTATGCTTCATCGGGTACTCTTGTGAGAGTAAGTCTGTAATAAACGGTATAGTCTTCGCCTTCTTTATCGCGAACTTCACACAACAATCTGTCGTTTTCTTCGTCGTATGTAGTCAGCGTATAAACGGTGCCACCCATAATTGTAAGCGTTGCAACGTAAACTCCGTCGGTTTTCGTATAAGTTGCGGAATCGGACATAGTAGATTCACCCTTTGTCATAGTCAAGGTTAAACTTGTTTCTTCCACCGTCAAATTGAACAGATCTTCTGACAAGGTTGTTCCGAGAAAAGTGAATTCTTCTCCCAAATTAATAACGGTTCCTGCGGGCATAACGACTTGATATGTTTCCCAACTGCCGATCACCGCGTCCTGCCACTTTGCATAAAGGGTGATGTTTTTGCTCGGCATATAGCCGAATACGAACGCGTCAGGTTTGAGAGTCGTGCCGCCGTCGGTGCTTTCGTACCAACCGACAAAGCGCTCTCCGCTCTTTGTCGGCGCAGCCGGTACGGTGATCTCATCGCCCGCTTCGGCTTCGATTTGTGCAACGGGGCTTCCGCCGTTCGTCTCAAAAGCAATCGTATAGGTTTTGACAGTCGGCACCACCGCTCTTTCATAACCGCAAACGTTGCAGGTCGTATCCGCGTCGTTATCGTAAACGTGCGCGGCAAATTCCCCCTTCTCTTCGCAGTTTTCGCCCGTGCAGGCATGCCAATGTCCCGTTTCGTCGTGCGTCCACTCATCGGAAAACCCGTGTTCGTGTTTGCTTTCGCACGCAGTAAATACGGTCGCTCCCAAAACGAGAACAAGCACAACGCTCAAAATCGCCTTAATTGATTTTTTCATAAGATAACACTCCTATAATTTTTTATTTTTTCGGGGCGTTAGCACCCGTCAAAACCATTTTGCAATTTGCTCAAAGAGAATCCACAACGTCGCAAAGGTAATCGGTCTGCACGGACTCGTAGAAGAATACGTCTATAAACCCATTCTCCTTTGCTTGTTTTACTTTTTGAGCAATTTCGGGGTCGGAAGCATTGTCGCACAATAACCCAGCTTTCATAGTCGTATTTTTCTTTTTTGAGCGCAAAATCGCTTCCATACGGCGATCTAAAGATTTCTCCGTCGGACGACCGACGTCCATCAAAAGAACGTCAGCAAAAAACGTTTCGCACGCCGTCGCAATCTTGTCGGGGTCTTGCGAAAGCGATTGCTCCACAAAGAAGCCCGCCTTTTTCAATGCGCACGTCACTGCTTCGCACACGAGAGTGTTTTGGATTGCGACAATCACTTTTTTCATTCTTCTTTTTTCTCCATGACTTGCCGACGTCACCCGACAGGGACGGACGATATGCAAGCCGTATAAGTTGACTTTATAATATTTTATAATTTTTCTTTTTGCGCGGGGAGTGTCAAATGACACCCTTTTGACGATTCTTTTAAAAAATCGCGTCGCATATAAAGAAAAATCGACTGCAAATCGCAGTCGATGATTACGTTTTGGTTTTTTGTCACGGATTGTCCGCATATGCTTTTGTTCACTTAGATATCGTCTTCCGTCCTATCAAGTATGGTAAGCCCCGATTCTCTTGCGCGCACGGCAAGTTCGGTGCGGCTTCTAAATCCCGTTTTTTCAAGCATATTGGCAACGTGATTGCGCACCCTCTTTTCCGAAATGCCGAGTTTTTCCGCAATTTCCGCGTTCGTGAACCCGCCCGTCATCTCGCGTAAAATTTCAAGTTCTCTCTCCGTCAACTCTCCGCTTTTCGCAAGTCCGAGTTGAATTTCGGGCACGTCGTCGGGATAAACGGATTCGCCGCTCAGCACGCGTTCGATAATCGTTAAAATCGGTTCCGGGCTGAAATCCTTATACCAAAAGCCCTCTACGCCGATCTTTTTCGCCCGTTCTACGTAAGAACATTCGGGCATACTCGTAACGATGATTATTTTTACTTTTTTATTCTGCGCCTTTATTTTTTCCGCCGCGACGAGACCGCTCGCCCCGTTTTTGGTTACCACGTCCATCAACACAAGGTCTACGGCGTGCCTTGCGCAGCAGATGTCCGCAATGGCGGCGTTGTCGATGGATACGGTAAGATTAAATTTAGGTTGCGCCTTTATAATCACCTCGAAAAGTTGCCGCGGCATCGCCTGATCTTCCACGATCATCACGTTGATTTTATCGCTCATCTTCTTTTTCTCCTTTCGGAATACTCACGGAAAGCAGAAACCGCGGAAAACTTTCCGTTTTCATACTACCGCCCGCCATTTCCGTTATTCTACGCAAAGAGGAAAGTCCTCCTCCCTCTACGATTTCCGCTTTCGGCGGTCTGCCGTTATTACCGATTCTTGCCGTAAAAAATGCCCCTTCGTCCGATATCGTTATATAAAGTTCGTCGCCGTCTGCGTGCCTTGCGGTGTTGGTGATACACTCGAACACGGCGTTTGCAAGAATTTTTTCGGCGACGCTCCCTTTCGGCGGGCGCACGCCCGTGTACAATATTTTCACGCCTACGCTTTCCGCCGTTTTTTTAATTTCTTCCGCCCTGTCCTCTTCCGTTTCGGGCGAGGAAACAAACGAAACGACGCCGTTCCATTCGCGTATCAACGCCTCTTTGTCGCCTTCCCCCTGCAAAAGCGCTCTTTTGGTTTTCAGAATCAGAGAACCCATACCGTCATGCACCTTCACCCGCGCCGCAAGCGTTTCCCGCTCTTTGGTCACCTCGGTTACCGTTTCGCCGTACTTGCGGAGTCTTACGTTCATTTTCCGGAGTTCCTCGTTCTGTTCTTCGACTTTCTTTTTCAGCGCGAATTCACGGCTGATGTCCGAACCGGACAACTCGTAAACGGTCTTGCCGTCTAAAATATGGTTGATCCGCTTGTAACAACATGCCCTCCCGTCTTTTTTCTCGACGAGCACCGAATCGCCTTCCCGGCTGCAAACGATACCGTCCGCTACTTTGCCTTCGCACATAGCCGACCAGAACGCCGCGCCGTCCGAAAGCGGCATTCCCGTAATTTCTCTGCATTCGTCGCCTATTTTTCCGTTCGTTAAAAGCAGCCGCCCCGTTTCGTCGTAAAAGCACAGCCCTGCGGGCAATACGGAAATCGCGTCTTTGACGGACATAGCGGTAAGAGACGACAACCGCTTTTTTATGACGAGCGCCAGGCACAAACAGACCGACGCAAGCAGTAAAAAAGCCGCCGTAACAACGCACCACGCGGGCAAAAAACAAAACGAACCCGAAAAGTCGCTTCGATTTTTACCTAAATCGCGAATCTGAATGCCGTCCGCCAAAAAGCAGAACGTCAGAACCGCGCATACCGTACAAAGTAATTCCGGCAGAATATACCGCAATTTCAGCCGGTACGAAAGGCTTATCGCAAAACATACCACCCCGACAAACGCCGCAAGCAACAGCAGGATAAGCGTGCCGCGAAAAACGGCTTCGTTGCAATCGACGAACGGTATCATACAATCGCCTCCCTTTCGCCGAACGACAGCGTTGCATACAGCGTTTCGTCCTGTATCTGCAAACGAATCGACGCTCCGAGTTTTTCGCATTCACGGCTTCGCCAATTCTCCGGTATGCTTTCTCTTGCGTTATCGAGGGCTATACGGCAATGCAATAACCCGTTATTAACCGACAGCCGTACAAGACACGCGGAAAGATCGGGAAGCGCGCTCTCTATGCAGTCCTCGAAAAATTCGTACAGAAAAGTAACCTGCCCGATAAGGGCTGTGCCGTCGCCCTCAAAAATCACCGACGCCGCCGCGCCGTAGAAAGAAAGCGCGTCCGTAGATTCGCGTATAGCGTATAAAAGTTCAGATAATTGCACCTGCCCGTTTTTTGCAAGCATTGCAAAATTACTGCGCCGTTTCAGATACACGCCGTAAACGACGGCAAGGCGTAGTGCTTCTTCTTTCTCTTCTTCGCTTATCGCCTTGGCAAAGCATTTTTTTATCTTTTTCAGATGCGGGCGAAACACGGCGAATATCCCTTTGTACAGGTTGTTCTGTTCTTCGATTTTAGAGCGCTGTTCTTTCAGTTTGTTTTCTGCGGCAATCAGGTCGCTCTCCTCCGCAAGCGTTTCGTTTATTTCCGCAAGAGATTCGTTTATTTTATTGATGACCGAATAATCCTCCGTCCAGAACACCTCTCCGCCTCGTATTGCTTTTGCGCGCAGAACAAGGTCTTCTCTCAATTCGGTTTTGCTTCCGTTTGCCGCTTTCATCGCCTGTTCGCGCGTGATTTCGGGCGCGTTTTTCGAGGTTAAAACGACGTTCAGGTCTTTATCGGCAATGCCTGCGGAAACGTCCGCCACGTAAAAAAGTTCTTCGTGATTGACGTTCGACGGGATAAATCCTATTCGGATAAGGCTTTCAAAAACCACAACCACGCTGAAAACAACCGCTTCCGGCATTCTGATAAAGACGGGATCGAACACTTCTCTCAAAACGCAGAGCACGATACAAACAATAAACAAAACGAGGGGAATCCACGCCTTTTTTCTGCACCCCGAAACGCGGCATTTGATATAGAGCAATACGCCGATGGAAAGATACAATACGGCAATCCACGACAGAATAAAATAGTACCCCCATTCCCATTTATATATTTCGTTGGAATATTTGAGCCCTTTTGCAAAAGAAAACACCTGCTCGTGGAGATCGTTCGTAAAAACCAATAGAATCAGCGCCGCCGCAGGCAGAAACAGCAGATACCATCCTTTTGCAAGCGGTTTTCCGTCTTTGCGTCCCATACCCAGCAGCGTAATAAGCAGAACCGCGGGAGCAAGGCAGTGCGGGATATAATAGGAATACCATAAATACCGCATCACCGTTCCGTCGTAAAAAACGTGATATTTGAGAAGTCTGACAAAAAGGATCCCCCCCATCAGCGCTATCGCCACGATAATCCCCGAGCAAATGCTTTTGTCGGAAATGCGGCTGATCACGGACGCCGTCCAATACGCGAGGAGACCGAAGAAAATATATTGCGTCAATAACGCAATCGTTGTTTTAACGGACCAATCGGAAATATAATCGTCTACCGTTTGCAGTACACAAGCAGTAAGGAAGAAGAACGCGGCAACTGCGACATATAATAAATCTTTTTTCTTCGACCTTGTCAGATTCATTCTATTACACTCCTTTATATGTTGCCGCCTTGTCGCCTATGCACGAGAATTCCACTATGTCGCCTATGTCACAGTTGAGATATTCGCAAATACGAAGCAGCGTTTCCACAGAAACAGGTTCTTCTTTATATAGTTTCGTAAGCGTATTCGGCGCAAGTTCAACCGCCTTCCTGAGTTCAGAGCCGTTCATCCTTTTATCAATCAACAATTTCCATAACTTTGAATAACAAATTTTACGCATCGATTCGCTCCTTCTGCTTTTCGTTTAAGTAGTTTATGCCATATTGATTATAATACATTTTTTCTATAAAGACAATAGGTTATCTCTTTGATTTTATAAAATCTCTTATAAAAATGCGATTCATTCCCAAAGAAAATACAAAAGGCAGAGAAGCCCTGTTCCTTTGTTTATATATTTTTTCTAAAACTCTCGTATCGTTTCAAAACAGAAAAACGCCGGAGCATAAATTCCTGCGTTTGACATAAAGTCACGCTATAATCTATCCCTTGGTTCAATCTGTTCAGCAATTCGCAAGTTTTTATCTTCGACGACGGCTGTATGTAATTACGAAACCATTCGTCCAACCACATTCCATATTTCATATTGTTCTCCTTTTCGTTATTACTATAATTATAATTTTTCTTATCACCCTTGGAAAACTATACTCAAACAGCAACAAAAAAGAGAGAACCTAAAAACTTGTTCTCTCTTAAAAATTATTATAAAATTGTAGTGCCCTATCGAGCAAAAACGATATGCCGTAAGTTCAAGACCTGTTTTTTGAAAAAAGCGCCGAAATGCAGCTGTTAAATTCAAAGATTTTGTCCAACGACAAAAACACAAGATATAGTAACAAAAAAGCACAAGATACGCGGGTAACTTGTGCTTTTTTGTCTGTTGTAGCTTTTTCGTACTACAAAGATGGTGGAGATGCGGGGATTTGTAGCAAACATAGTTTGCGTAATAACGGAGCAACGTCGCACACAGTGCTTTTTAAATCGCATTGTCGCAAGCGATAATGCTCACTCGTTTGCTTGTGTGCTCCTTTTCCCCACGGGTACACAGTATCCCGCGGGGTCCCCGGAATATCGCATAAGCGATCGTCTACGCTCAACGATTTGTTGCAAGCAACAATGCTACGCATTCGTGCGACAAATCGCACAATCGTTGGCTATGTCCGCTGCGCTCGATTTCCGCAAATGCAAGCGCTTGCTTCTCTCTTCGCTTGCGGTCAGCCCGGGTACCGGGGTTCACACGGCGACGCCGTGTTGCGATTTTTCAAAATCGCAATAAATCCCCGCATTGACGACATAGAAAAACAAGTTGAACAGGAAGTTCAACTTGTTTCTCGTTTGTGTGCAAATACCTATTTTGATACAATTTGCGTACACCCCATAAAAAGTGCGTACACCTTGTCAAAATTTGCGTACAGTTTATTAAAAATGCGTACAGTTAAATGCACCGATAAATTGAAATTTATGGTCGCAAAACAAATACTTGATTGGGGTACCCAAATTCTTCTGTCAACTCGCCTTCCTGAAATCCAAATTTTCTGTACAGCGCCCTTGGTGCAATCCCTTTTTCATCATTTTCACGAAATGTTGATACCGTGATTTCCCGACTTCCATCCAATTCATCCAGCGCTTTTCTCAAAAGGATCGAAGCAACACCCTGTTTTCGATAATCGGGATCCACAGCCAAACAACAAATCATGTTATTGCTACGCGAAAAAAGAAGAACACCAATGACAGTTTCCTGACTTTGGACACATAATGCCTGTTTTTTATTCATGAACTTCAGTACGGTTTGTTCATGCTCATCTATGCGCTCTTCCGTTTCAAGTCCCGGAAAATTCCAACTGACCTTTCTGACCAGTTGCATCCACGAATCGATACAGGCACTTTCCCCAAACATTGCTTCCATCTCATTTACCTTTACAAATTCTGATTTATCGTTGCGTTTATTATAGCACAAAAATCGCATTTTTTCAATACATTCGTTTACCGTATAACGAAAAAATTCCCGTAGCACCTATCTATCGTTCCATAAGTATTATACATAAAGAAAAAAGCCCTGCAAAAGTGTGGTTCAACACTCCTACAAGGCTCTGATGTTTACTTACAGAAAGGAACTAACTCCCTTTATGCAAAGAAAAAAAGGTCTAATACGATTGTATCAAACCTTTGCTTTTCTTATGGTGGAGATGCGGGGATTTGCCTTACAGCGATTGTTACCGAAGGTCAATCGCGTGCAGCCGAAGGGGTTCACGTTGCAAAGCAACGGCACGGCTTTTGCCGTGCAAAATCCCTGCATTGACGACATAGAGAAACAAGTTGAACAGAAAGTTCAACTTGTTTCTCTTTTGGTGGGAAGCCCGTGACACAAGTTGAACATAGCAGCCCATTTTTAAGGCCTCCGTATTGTGTTTTTTTTATGTGTATTATTGAATATTAATGTCTAAGCCTAATACCTTTAGAAAATATCTAAAGACGATAGAGGATGATAAAAACTATTTTCATATTTCATTAAGGCATTTTCCAATCTCTATAATCAATTTCCTTAGAGATAGACATTCATCTTCTGTTAATATGTAGTTTTTAGTTTCATCTTCAATGTTACGAAAAACAAAACTATTTTCTATGTTTTCTTGCGTAGTATGAGCTAAGATGTTTCGTTTTTTTAGTAATGCTTGACTTGTTTTTAATGTCGATATTGACATATTTATACTTTATTGGAACGATAGTAATATAACAACCTATTAAGTGCATTTCGCCAAGTTCCGTGCCCCTTTTGTCCCAAATAATTTTTGCTCCCATCTTTATCATACATCGGCGCATATTCGTAGATATTGTGATAAAGCGTGTCAAAATCAATTTTTTCCATATTGCATATTGAGTTTATTGCGGATGTATACGATGATAACACGATTAATAAATAAGTTCAATAAACAAAATACTTTATGAACTTTCAGTTTTTTGTATAACTGTATATTTTTCTTCTTCCCCGTATCCACTTTTCACATAAAACTTTATGATATCGTCCGGAGTTTTGAAACGGTTAAATCTGATAATGCAACGTTTATCTCTTATGTGTTTTATATAATTTGTCTTTGTAGTCATACACCAACAATTATAAAACTTATCATAAAAAATAACTCTTTGGCTCATACTTCTTTCTATAATGTAATCGTTTACACCACCGTATCCCTTACTTATGAGAAAATCTCTAAACTCTTCAGGTGTGTCAAAATTCATTTTCTCGCCATTTACACAATGTGTACGATGTGACCGCAAACCTCTCAAATAATTAATTTCAGCAGTAACGCACCAATTATTAAAATACTTGTCATAATATATAATATTTTTCATCGTCAATCGACTCCACTCTCCAAAAGAATCCAAACAACACCGAACAATATCACTTTTACTGTTTATAAAAACACTTGCCGTCCTCGGTTTTTCCTATCGGAAATCCGTCGGCAATAAGATATCCAACATTTCTTGCCACCGTCTTGCGGTCGCACGGCTTGTCTATCGATTCCAAATACTTTGCAAGTTCCGTATACGATACGGGATTGTTAATACTCGTGTATTTTTTGAGAATTAACCATATATGCAATATAATCGTTTTCGTTGCGTAATCTTTTTTCATCTATTATGCCTTTCTATTTATATTATAACAAAGTTGTATGGACAAAATTGTCCCGTGGTGATTTTATTCAAATTGTATTGGCAATTGTGGTTTTTGTCAATATTTATCAATGGATCTTTTTTATTACATCGTTAAATTTTGATTTCAAAATAAACTAAAAAACAAGCTGGACGGAGGTTCAACTTGTTTTTCATTTGGCAGTGATTACCTATATTGATACAATTACGCACCCCTACCGAATTTTACGCACCCTTATGCAAAATCACACACCCTTCAATAGGTTTACGCACCCTTGTAACGATTTAACGCACCCATCAGTTTTGAATTAGAGCAGTACAAATTGTTAATCCGTAATTGACTAAAAACACCTTTTGATTTTCTGTAAACTGAGCGCGTTTCTCTACCATTTCTGATGAGCCATGCCTAAAACAATGTGTTAGTTTCCTATATTCTTTTATTTGTTCTTCATAAATAAACCCTAAAAACAACAAGTCCGAATCAACACTGATATATTTTTGATTCTTTACCAAGATATTTTCAATTGCCATATTAATCGAAGCTAGTTTTTCATCTATCTCCATTTCAATAAAAGTAGCATTTCTAGACGAAACAACTTTCAAAACATCATCAACATTTTGAGAAATATCAATATATGAATTATCGTCTTTTATCAGATTAAAAATCTTATCATATTTTTTTATAGATATAGGTTTGACATCTTCTGGAACTTGAGTTCCTCCAGAACTCTTTAAATAAATCTTAGCATTCTTGAGATAAAAATAATAAGTTCTCTCAAGCCTAAAATCATATTTTGTATTTTTTAAGACAGAAATCAGTTCAAAAACATCATCGATGGTAGCTATAAGAAATCTACTATCATCAGCTCTGTAATACTTACTTCCTTGTATCCTGTAATTTAATTCAGTAAGTAAGGAGTTTAATTCTTAATGATAATATGAAAAAAGAACCATCAACTTTGATTTTATGGGATCATTAACTTTTGATGAGTACAAATTTATATATAAATTATCTATTTCATTTTCTTGATACTTATCATATTTTTCAGTAATAATTAGCTCTTCTTTTGTCATCAAATATTTTGCTCCTTATAAATTAATTCCAAAACTAACTCATACAAATCGCAATAGGTTTTAGCTTTTTTAATTGCTTCATCAATATTGCTATTTTTACAAGATATCAATTTGATTACTGCCCATTCTGCATTTGTATAGTTGCAATTATTTTCTTCATATCGAATACAGTTTTTAAACTCAACAAAAGATTCTTTTTCGATTTCATAAATAGTTTCACGATATAAATAGTCATGAAATTTTTCTGCAATATAATGAGATTCATTACATTTCAAAATGTTACCCAAATAGAGATTGTCAAAAATTTCATCATAGTCAATCGTTGTGATGTCGGTGATCATTTTATTAACAATTGTTTTGATTCTCTTTTCTATGTAACGTTTGAAATCAGCTCCCAATAATTCATTCATCAATGCATGAGAAGCCAACAAAAGTCCTCCATCAGGGAATTCATCATCAGTGAGTTTTGAATGTATTCTCTTTCTCAAATATAAGCAATAGTCTTTTTTACTTGCAAATTCACCTACACTTTTTAACCTCTTACATCTAATCAATTCTTTATAATCAGCTGCAATTTTATTAACAACTGGAATAAGATTTTTTATGGATAAAAGAAGATTATTAATGAAAATACTAAATTCACTTGTAACTAAATAGTAATACTTGTAATTCCCTTTAGTTTTACAATCCCATCCAACCAATTCAATGTCGGCCTCACTCGGAACATCGCCCTTCAACAATGAAATTGTTCTATTTATCCAAATAGCATAAGGATAAACTTCAAATTTATGTTTTGTAATCTTATTATGAGATGTAGTTTCGGTAGGATGCATAGAAGCTGCACTTCTAATAAAATTAAAGAAAGAAATATCACTATTCTTAGTTTTGTTACTTATAGAAAATGCTTTATTTGATGGATAGTGTTTTTTGTAATCAAGTCCAAAAATTTTAAATAACACCTCGACCGAACCTTTGATAATTGCAGTACAATTAATAAATTCATAGAAATCAAAAGCTTGTCCGCTGTTATTCTCTTTACGAAATTTGAAATCATTATCAAGATAGCGAGAAGTTTCCCTAATTCTTAAAATGCAGGCACATAATTGATTATAAAATTGATATGTATATCCTTCAGTTTTTTTAGTTTTAGCAACTTTCTTTTTCTTTTTCAAAAAGCAATCGTTAGAACTAATTATTTCATTTAATTCTTCAAGATATGTTAAATTCAATTTCATTAAATCCTAACTCCCTTTTCTAACTTCATAACCATTTCTTTCAGCTAATTCGTTGATTTTTTCTTCATTTTCTTTGTATACATTTTTGCCAAGATATATTGTTTTAATTTTTGGAGCTTTTAGTTTTGTGTTAGCATCGCCTAGTAATCTCCACTCTTTCTGATAATCCCATATTGTATTTTTGGTTGTAAACAATCTTAAATATGATGATTTATCAGCTTGTAATTGACTGTTGCTTAATTGCGTTATCATCTGTCCGATAAACGATTTAACCAATTGAACCACAAGATTTGTTTGACGTTCTTCTACATAATCAACAGGAAAAAGAAGATTGTTGTATTCATAGTCTTCCATTTCGTATTCGACACAGTAGCCCGTACTATCTTTAGCATAATTCTTCCAAAGTTCTTCATTGTTTGGTGAATCAGCCAATGAACAGATACCCATCTTTTCTCTTGCCTCTAAACCTGCTAATAAAAGAGTTTTAAATTGAGGTTTTATATTAGGCTCATCTACTAATTTGGGAATACTTGCCATCCAATTAACAAGATTGACAATCATTTCATCAGGAACACCAGGTGCCAACTCCTTCAATTCAAACGAAGCATCTAACAAGAAATTATTTCTAATACGAAAATCTGGTGTCATGCACTGATAAATTAATTGTTTGCATCTTTCATTAGTTTCTTTTGATGAATATGGATATAAAAATTCAAGTAATTGATCCACTACTTCTCTTCTGATTGTATCATTTACTAAATCGAAATAATTTTCTTCGTTTATTGTAACTTTGCATTCTGTAGGATCATCCAGTGAACTTGCCTTTGAAAGCCATACATACTCATTTTCTAACATATCAAAGGCATGCTCATCAAAAGGTCTGTACTTGTAAAGATACTTAGGCCCTGAGTATGGCCGTTTATTCATTACATCATTTATGTACTTCGTCTTATCCATATTATTTAAACGTCACTTGTCCATTCATAAGCATAGGCAATAAGAAATCACGTAATGATGCTAGCTCCTGATTTTCTTTTTTTATGACATCAATTTTTACTAAAACATCATTAAATGGTTTCAATAAATCATCATGTCCACTATCAATCATTTGAATGTTTTGAATATCCCCTAATGTTATGAATTTCACTATTGATCCATTAGACCCTTTTTTAAAACGTTCAATTGTTTGCTTACAACATAATTCAAATAATCCGATATATTTTTCGTTGAACGGAGTAATTACATAAGTTCTTTGATATGCATTGAATTTACCTTTGTAATGTTTAACATTAAAATCACCATTTCCTGCAATTAAAATAGAATTACTATCAAATTTATAATCATCACATTTTAATATGTCGTTTGAACAAGTGAAAAAAGGATATTCTCCATTTTCAGTCGAATGATTAGCATCTTCCTTACCTGTTTTTATTTCAGCTATATCGACAGCATGCTTTAATATCCAACCTTCAGGGATTTCTCTCTTAAGTTCTTCGTTGTATACCATCTTTCCGCCAGAGGATTTATATGGCTTGCCTTCTTCATTAGGAAATTCAAATTGCAAAAACCAATAGTCATATAATGTCTTTGCCATTGATTCTAATTCAGCAATAATTTTATCGTTATTGATAATTTTTTCATCAATATCTTTTAAAGTTTTTGATACTTCTATTTGTTCTTCTAAAGGTGGCAAATCGATTTCAAAATTTGTGATATTCGCTTGGGTAAAAGCTGGTATGTTTGATCCAGAAGTATTATTTGATGCAAACTTTTGAAACGATTCTGAACGTAGTATTTGAAACAAATAGTTTGTATCAAGTATATCTGTTCTTTCGTTCCTAATTAAAAACAAATGACTATTTAATGTAGCGGGTTTGTCAAGTTTATCAATTATACCTATTTTGCCAATTGTGCCATCCTTAGTAACAATTATATCACCTACTCTTAATTGAATTTTATCATCCATTTCATATCTTTCCTTTGATACAAAATAGCATTGATCAAAATTAATTCTATGGGTATCCGTGATGTCTACACCTGTAACTAAATAATAATCACCCGATGAAAGATATTCATGTTTTTTTAGCAATTGCCAGCCTATTCGGCCTTTAATATAAAGCACATCTCCAAATTTAACCTTCATATTTTAACTCCTCTAGACTCTTTTTGATCTTATCTTCTAGAGTTTTGCTCTCAGTAAATAAAGTATCAAGATTTGCTTTGTATGTATTCATCTTGTTTGCAAATTCTTCTGGAGTTAGTTCAACATATTCAATTTTAACATCAAAATATTGACCAGCAGATAATGAATAATTCTTTTCTGTGATTTGGTCATAAGTAACTGATACTGTAAAATCTTCCACTACTTCGTGATTGATGAACCTATTGACAATAGCATTTAATTCTTCTTCAGATAATACTGTCTTTTGATTCTTACCAACCTTTACCTTCTCACCCATTTTTGAAGCATCCATTAACAATACTTCACCGTTTTGGTTGCTCTTATCAATGAATAATACAGATACATTTGTGCCTGTGTTAGCAAAGATATTTGAAGGCATAGAAATAACGCCACGTAACCAGCGATTATCAACAATCTTTTGTCTAATTGCTTTCTCGATTCCTGATTGAGCCGTGATAAAACCTGTAGGTACAACAATTGCAGCCTTACCATTATCTTTCAATGAATAAAGGATATGTTGAATGAAACAAAGGTAGATTGCCATGGATTCTTTTTTTGCATTTGGAATCTTTGGAACGCCAGCAAAGAATCTTGTTGTAGATTTCCATTTATCTTCTATCTTGTCTCTTGTTGAAGAAAAGTCGGTTTTGAAAGGTGGATTTGAAGTGATGAAATCAAACTTCTTAACTCCTGAAGTGTCATCGCCTTTTATTCTAAAGTGAGATGGTGTTTCTAATGTATCACCTTCAATAATATTTTCTAACGATTCTTTCAAACCATTTAAAAGCATATTGATTCTTAAGAATCTTGAAGACTTTTGAGAGATATCCTGGGTGTATACTCTTGCCTTATTACCGAACTTGCCATCACCAAGTTCATTTGCTAAGTGAAGCACAAGTGAACCAGAACCAGCAGATGGATCGTATACTTCATAGATTTTATCTTCTACTGGTGCCATGTGAACCAAGATCTGACCAATAGCCTTTGACAAAGCTTGTGGTGTGAAGTATTCAGCATAAGTTCCACTTGCGACATTATAGTTTTGGATCAAGTATTCAAAGATGGTACTGAAGAAATCATAGTTACCATCAATTGTCTCACCAAAGTCAAATCTATCTCTTGTGATATATGAGAAAATATTTCTTGCAAATGCATTACGTTTCGATGCTTCTACCTTATCACAAATCTCAGTGAACAATGGCTTCTTTTCGCCACCTGCAGTCTCAACACTAAACGCTTCATTTTCTTTATAAGATGAAATTCTAACTAAAGTATCATCAAATTGTTTGTAAAAATCGTCCTCTTTGTTATGTTGCACTAAATATTCAATTGTATCTTCATATTTAAAAGCAACGTCTTGTGGATACGAATCATAGAACGCATCAAGCATATCATCTTCGTTTTTAATTACTGAATCATACTCCAAGTCATTTTCAGCACAAAACTTCTTTAAGTTAGCAACAAACTTATCATTTAAGAATTTATATAGGAATACTGTTGTAACAACTACTTCCTCATATGCTGTGTTTGATAAACCATTAGTGGAACATAATCCCTGAAGGTCATCAATAATAGATTTTATATTTTTTTCTAATTCAACAAAATTAGGCATGTTTTCCCCTCCTATATACTTTCTTTATAAAGAATCAAGTTGATATATAACATCTCAAGGATTTCGTTATATGAATCCTTAACCTCTTTATATAGTTTTTGTTTTAATAAGATGCTTGTAATCTTAGTTTTTGTTGCATCAATGAATCCTTTTTTGCCTTGAATAATTAACGCATCATCATAAATAGTATCTTTGATATTGTCGTAAACGATTTTCAATAAGTTCTCAATTACAGATCTATCAATATTAGTTTCTAAAACTGCATCAGATAAAGTCTTTACAAACGCAAAGCTTCCACCATAGCTTTCGGATAATCTTTCATTTTCTTCGTTGATACGTTTAGCTTCTTCGTATGCCTTTCTTAATTCATCAGATAATTCATCAATGTTTTCGTATTCGAACATTTGAAGCTTATCGAATATCTTCTTTAATAATTCTTCAAGTTTTTGGACCTTGATGTCTTTCTTGTTCTTGTTCTTTTGAACTTCTTTTTGTAAATCAGTAATGACTTCCTTTACTTTTTCAAAATCCTCATCCTTAAGCATAAATTTGCTTAAATCAAGAATTGAAATTTTAGTCTTGATGAATTCATATACAACCTTTACAACTTCGTCATTATTCATGATGTCCAAGGTATCTATAACCTTAGTTGAAAGATTGATAAATGAGATTCTATCGTTAACTGTTCTAAGGTATTTATTTACCTTATCATCATCAATTAGTTTTGAGTATTCATCCGCTCTTGATAATTTGAATTCAACAGAGCAATCCTTTATTCCAGCTAATAACTTTCTAATCTTTAGCAATGCTTCTTTATTGAAGTATTGCATCATATTTACAAACATTTCAATATTGTCAACTGGAATAAATTGTTTGATTTCAGCGATCAACTTATCAAGCTTTTTCTTAATATCTTCTTTATCAACAACAAGACCTGATAATGATACTTCATCATCTCCGTCTTCATTCATGTCAGCTTCAAGTTCTTTGATATAAGCGTCAAGAGTGTTGTTGTATTCCTTTTCGATATCAACAAAGTCCACAATATATCCGTATTGATAAACCTTACCTGTAGGGCTTTTGTATGGTCTATTTACTCTTGAGATTGTCTGCAGCAAACTTTGTGCGTGTGGCCCACGAAGTAAATACATTTTCTTAAGTCTCTTTACGTCATATCCAGTTGTAAGCATATAGTGAACAACCAAGATATCAGGATAGCCATTTTCTCTAAAGTTAATTTGGTTTTGTTCGTTTAGCACTGATTGAACGGCGTTGTTTTCACTATCCGACATAACAAGGCCACTGGTTAATTGGCTGTTATCTTTGAACCATTCATTAATTTTTCTTGCTTGTTCGTTTGAACGGCAAACAATCATACCACCTATTGTATTGTCGGTATTAACCAATCTAAATTGACGGAAGTCTTTTTCTATGTACTTAGAAACACCTTCTATATAGTCATTGGATTCATACACATCTTTACTATCAAGATTTTGGTTTTCAATATCTAGGTTTTCTCTAATTTCGGCTTTTGCCGTAGTATCTATTTGCTCTTTCTTAATTCTTAACGTATAGCCATCAGCAATAGACTTGTCGTAGAAATACTTGTGTATGTAATCGCCAAATTTCAAGTTAGAGCGTTCTTTCTTTGATAAAAGCGGCGTTCCTGTCATAGCAATATAAATACCATGTTCATCGCAAGTCATTAAGTTTTTAAAGAATTCGCCATGAACGTTGTATGATCTATGGGCTTCATCAACAAAGAAAATCCTTTGAACCTTTACATTATAATCATTTTCAACTACTGGCATCTTGGATTCTTCCATCAATTTTTGAACGTTGATAACGCAAATAGTTCCGATACCATCATTCGATTCATCAAGTGGTTTCTTAAGTTCTCTTGCAAATTCAATCTTCGAATTAACTTTAGTTACATTGAATCCACGATTTACGAATTCTGTTGTAGCCTGTTTCATCAAATCAAGTCTATCAACTACAAAGAAAAATCTAGTATTTACATTCTTCTTTGCAAAGTAATCAGTGATTACTCTATTTGCATATGCAGATAATGCAGTCTTACCTGATCCTTGCGTATGCCAAATGATACCATTCTTATCCTTTTCACCAAAACGTGTGATAATAGCTCTTGTTGCGAAAAATTGAGGATAACGCATGATATGCTTTTGCTTGATCGGCAACTCTTCATCGGTATTTGTTGTAGCATTATGGATCTTCTTTATTTCAGTTAAGAACATAATTCCATAACGAAGCATGTACATAAATCTTTCCTTGTCATAGAAAGACGTAATAAATCTATTACATGGAGTTAAATCTGATAAATTAGTTTCAAATTCTGGTGTATCTGTTTCATCAGGATTATATCCACCATCTTTGACAACATATTTAACTGTGTCTTTATCAATTTCTTTTAATTTGTAATTAGCATGATATTCCTTAATATCTTCTCTAAAGAATGAGAATGAGGTACTTTGCCCATTTGGAGTTGTGTAGAATGAACCAGCTTTTACTTCGCTTGCAATATCATCATCTGCATCCTCGTACTCCATATTATTTGAGAAAGAAATGATCTGAATTAAATTGAAGTACTTTCTGTAGTCATCATTCTTGAATCTCTTATTTATCATTCTTTCGAATTCAACTTGTATTCCACCAGAGTTATTTGGATGTTTTACTTCCAAGAACGCCAAAGGCATACCATTGATTAAAATGTTAATATCAGGTCTAAATGATCCTTCTTCAGTTCCCTCTTTAATACTAAATGGCAACTCATCAACAACAGCAAAATCATTATTTGAATAATCATCTAAGTCAATTAATTTAATATCATATTCAGATGACAACAATCTTTTATAAAATTCTTTACCCAAATCATTATTCTTAATTAGCGTGTTGATTTCAGCCAACAATTTAAACAATTCGTCATTAGATATTTCTCGATTGTTTATTCTTTCTAGTGCTGGCTTAAAACGATTGATAAAAATTTTAGTTTCAAAATCAACTTGAGCATCCTTTAAACTTTGATAATTATAGCCAAGTCTTAAAAACTGGATAGTAGCTGGAAATTTTACTCTTGTGTCTTCATTAAAATGTAACATTAATCCTCTACCTCCAATTTAATGTTATTTTCTTTGCACAACTCAACAATTCTTCTCTTTATTTTAGTTGTTGGCTCGTGTTTTCCTGTTTCCCATCTATTTATAGATGCAAAAGATACACCTAAAAGGTCAGCTAATTCTTCCTGTGTGATAATTAGCTTTTTACGTAATTCTTTCACTAATCGCTTAAAATCCATATTCTCTTTCCTTTCACTTGTAATCAACTTGCATCTATTATAACACTTTTTTATCAAAAACGCTACTAAATAGCCAAAATAGTCCTATGAAAATCTCAATTTTTCTCAACTTTTTATTTTTTTCTAAAATTTAAAAAGTCGGAGATATCCCCGACTCCATATAATTGCATCAATTTATAGAAATTATTAATACTTATTTCTCTGCTTCCTTCTTCATAAGCCTGTAGCGTTCTTTCCGCAATATCAAGATATCTGCACACTTCAGCACGATACATACCCTTATCTTTTCTAAGTTCCTTTAATTTAGATCCAAGAGTTTCTATATCTACATCTATAAGAGCATGATCTCCCGAATTTAAGACGATCTCATTCCAATTATCAATTAAATCAGGAGAAGTCTCAAGTCCTCTATAAGGAAGCATCCTGCCTTTATGGATTCATTCATATATGAAACGTCATCTTCGGTTAAGGAACAGATAAGTATCTTATATTCTTCCACGATTCGAAGGGATTCCTTATAAAGTCCCACTTCCTTTTGCCTTCTTTCGGTGTTGTAGCTAGTCCTATACGCCCTGAGATAATCCTTGGATTCTAGGTATGCCCTATACCATTTGAAGAAATCACCCTCGCAGAAGAAATATCGCCTACTCATCGTAGTAACACTCTTTTGCTATATCGTTTATACTATTTTTAATGCCAAGCCCCGTTAATATCTGATCAAGCGTAAATATAGTTGAAAGGCTGTAACGATGACGTTTAAGAACCATCCTCGCATACAAATCTTTGTAGCATCTAGCAAAGATCAATAATACCTCGTTGTATTTGTCCAGATCCAAATCCGCTACCTTTTCCCTATTCTCAAGCAATTCAAGCAAGACGATCATGTTTTTAAGATCTTCATCCATAAAAGGTATGTCAAATCTTTCCAATCTGTAATCGTCGCCTATGTTCTTTGTAGTCGTCTCCATAGCGTTGGTGTAAATCACTATAGGCTTTATGTCCAACTTTGAAAGGCCCATTGACACAAACATCCTATTTCCGACAACAATGCCTGTCTCTTTATTTGCGTAAAACGAAATGATCGGATCGCCATTGATCTTATCCGAATTGATTATATAAATACCTTTGGAATAAGTCCTAATTATTCCTTCAGCCTCGATTCTGCTCAATATCTTGCAGAAGGTCTTGTATGGAACCATGGAAAAATGTTTCTCTCGCTCATAGGACATATCAAACACCATTCCAGGATTCTTCAAGCAATATTCTCTTATAGTCTTTGAATAATTCATGATTTCAAACCCTCCTGCTTTTATTATACCATAAAGCACAGAAAATAGCGACAATTTAGAGAAAAAAGTAGACATTGTCGACATTATTTTTTATGAATTTTTAAAACCTTATATACTATAGTATATAAAAGAAAAAGACATCTTGCGAACTAGCACAAAATGTCTACTTTTTAGTTTTGGTGGGAGTGAGAATGGCATAAAAGAATATGTCTATTATGCCATGTTTTTAGATTAAAGAGGCTGCGTACAAATTTTGTGCGCAACCAAAATGTATAGCATTTTGCTTAACTACTCCCCGAGTTTTATTGCCTTTCGGTGTGGCGGTTTAGCACAGAGAAAAGCCTCTATCAACGGCAAAATTATTGCTTGTTCGATATGGGCTGTTTTATTGTAAACGCAATAATTTACGCTAGTCGTTGACATAGGCATCTTACATTAAATTGATATGTTTTCGAGTTTTCTCGGTGCTGCGCCGTCTTGTTGCCGAAAGGCAAATAAAACTCGGAGCGTATTCCAAAATGAAAAACCATATTAAAAATTATGACGTTTTCAAAGAAACAATCTCTCAAAACAATGTTCTTGCAATGGCAGAACAGTTGGCTATGTATGAAACACGATTCCTTATAGGATACATGGGAAGCAGAATGCAAAAGATATATGCAGACCTATGCGTTGATATAACGCGTAAAAACGATATTAACCACACTTTCAGCGACAGTTATGATTTAGTGCAAGAATGCGCGCTATTCCTTTGTAATCATTATGGGAAGCGTTTAAACGACGTTTTGACACACGATAGAAAGGGCAAGGCAATAACTATCAAAATTGCATGCATTAGAGCGATGTCTAAACTTATAACTCGAAAAACAAGCGATTATTTCCGTTCGGTGAGCCTTGATGCCTTAACGCCCGTCAGCGAGCCGTCTTGCGAGATTGAAGAAGATATTGTCAAAGACTATACTGTCTATGATTCAATCGTTGACAGCCTCAATTTGACGGACAATATGCGAATTGCGCTCGAATGCAGGCAAAACGGATTGAGTTATCCCGAAATCGCCGCTATACTTGAGAGAGCGCAATCCACCGTGTTTGAATACTTTATCAAAATGCGACAAAAATATACTGCGATTTATGGATAGTAAGTTGCAATCTAAAATATCTACACAAAACAAAAAACCTAAAACGTTTACTCTCTCAAAAGTAGTTCGTTTTAGGTTTTGACTGTGGCGAATACCTATTTTGATACAATTTGCGTACACCCCATAAAAAGTGCGTACAGTTTGTTCAAAATGCGTACAGTTGAATTAGACAATATTCTCATTCATTTCATAACTAATATATTAATAACTCTTATTAATTGTTGGTTCGGGTGCTGTTGTTTTTGAAAGAACGATCTTATCTCCTTCGCATACAACCTCGACATATTGACCAGTCTCGAAACCTGCAGCCTTTAACCACTGCCCTTTTAGGATAATGGTTGGAACCTGAGTGTAGCTGCTGCCACTCATTGATTGCTCATATACTTTTAATTTTCTTGCCATAAAGTTCCTTTCTTTATTTATCTTCATCTTCTAAAAACTTAGAAGGAATATCGCCGAATAAATCTCCTAATGTTGGAGATGCTGAATCACCCGAAGAATAGATGAGCTTGTTTCCGTTTCTATCTGCCTTCTCAACTTTTTTAGGATTCTTCTTTCTGTTGATGACGGCCAGGTCTTTTCTGTCTTTGACAATTGCACCTTCTTCAAACAGGAAATCAAATGAAGGCATAGACATATTATTAAGTTCATCTTCAGTTATGGATAATCTGCAAAGCAAATCACTGAAGTCTATAATTTCGATATTACTTCCATTTTCGTTTGCTTCCATAACATATTTAAGCTTTGAGTCATCTCTAAGAGAACCATCTTCCAACACAACATCGTATTTAGCAAAAACATCAGATAGTGAACCCTTAAGAATTACCGTTCCACCTTCATCAGTAATTAATTGTATTAGGTTAAGCATTTGTCTGAAATGATGCTCTTCGTAGTTGACGCTTATGATACTTTCTTCCCATTGAATACTCCGCCACCTTCTTTTTGAGGCTTTACATTATCCAAAAACTGAATGTATCTCTTTCTGTTTTCACCATAACGTTTTATATCATTCGAACCATCACCAGACTCTAAGCTTTCTTTTAGTTTGATCTCTCGTTTGATTCTGTTTTCTTCAATGGATTTTACTTTGTAGTTTTCAGTTCGATCCTTTGCTTCAGGGACCAATTCTATAAGCTCAAAAAGTGATACACTCAAAACAGACATCATTTGCTTCAATTCAAGCATAGTGTTGAATGCATCGGTTTCAGCATCATGTTCTCTTTCTTCACCCTCTATCTTCAATTCATCCAGCATATTGGTAACTGAAGTATCCTTCTTGGTATTACTGAATTGCTTATAGAAAAGCTTTATATCGTAAAAATCGTAGTCAATGCTATGTAAATCATAACGTTCACAGTCCTGATTTAAAGCCTTAGCATCTGAGTTTAATGAATGCCCTAGAACATAATCAGCATTTAGGATAAGTTTCTTTATGTCATCGTAATATTCATCAAATCTCGGGCTGCTCTCATATTCAGAAACTTTTCTGGTTAAGATTTTTCTAACTACTCGCCAGTCCCATTCTTCTCTAGTTATATAGGGATCAATTATAAAATTGTCTCGCTCAAGCACATTGAAAGACTCATCGGTTAAAACGTAACCAAATTCACAGATCTTTGATATGCCTCCCTTTGAGCTGGCATACTCTAAATCATAAAATAAGTATTTCACTCGATTCACCTCTCAATTTCATTAGTTCTTTTATGGCTTATTTATATCTATCCAATAATGGAAGCAGCCATTTCAATATCCATCTTCTTGTTGTGTCGTAGTTGGAATCGTAATATACTGCACCAACTATCGCTTCCACGTATGGATCGTGTTCCTTACATACGACTTTCTCATGGTCTGGAATATTAGGATCTTTGTAAAAATGAAGATCATTGTACGAATAAGATATCAAACCTTCGCCAAGCATCAACTTATGCATAGTCGAATTATTCTCTAAGCCACTCTTCGCAGTTGTTATCTCACCTTTAGTTCTAATGTTCTTTGTTCTATAAAGATGGTCAGCAATTACAGATTTAAGCATCGTATCGCCCACAGTAGCTAGACCTTCATTTGAATATTCTGAGCCATTTTTTCCTTGTCCTGGAACTTCAATCTTTATGGAGCCCATAGCCTTAGCAAGCCAAGAGATATCATTGAAGTGATAATGAATCTTTAATTCTAACTCTCTCATTTCTTTTTCTATTCTTTTCTTATCCATGACTAATCTCCGTTAATGAATATGTAATCCTCGGCTGTAATCTCTTCTATAGAAACGGGATTATTAAAATAATCAGCTTTCGATTCATATCTGTCTGTTATAAATGTAAGGTTCTTATTTTTAGAGCCTAGTAACACTCTGTCGGTATCTAATTCTGATTCAATGAATGGACCATCGATAAGAAGGTCTACGGAATTTACCAGCTCTGGATTTAATGCATCTTTGCTTCTTCCAGAAAACATGATTATTCCTAAGCCTAAGTCATGTATCGCTTTATTGAAGTCGACAAGGCCTTTCTGAAGCGAAGGTTCGCCTCCACTAAAAGTGACGCCCTCAATTCCAAAGTTATCCCTTGCCTCTTTTACGATTTCGACAAGCTTATCAAAGTCAACGATGTGATTAGGAATCAAGGCTTGCAGGTCCTTGTTGCAGCAACCTTTGCAGTTTAAATTGCAGCCTTGAAACCAAATGCAGCATCTATTAAACGGTCCTTCAGTTTTTGTGCATAGCTTTATGTATGCAACATTAAACTTATTCTGAGAACTCAAAAGAGAATCCTTCCTTTGTTACCTTAGTGACAATCTTGCTTCCTCTTAAAGAGCGAAGATCATCCTTGTTTTCAAATAAGAACATTGCTAATGGATCAAGTAATCTGTCGTTGATTGCATTTAAGATATCACGACCGCCCTTTGCAGAATCTACTGCTGAAAGAATGTAATTGATTGCATCCATTTCCTTTTCAAACTCAAGGTCAAGTTTGTACTTTTCCTCGATACCACGAATTACAGGTTTTAATTTTGATTTGCAGATCTTATATTGGAATTCCTTATCTTGGATAAAGTTGAATGGAACGATGTTGTTGTAGCCAATACGTCCTAATAATTCAGGTCTCTTTAATTCTTGGTCGAAGTATTCCTTAACGATACGAATGAATTCCTTTGCTACGCCTTCTTTGTCCGCACTAGCTTGTACTTGGTTTGCGCCTAAGTTAGATGTAAATACGATGATAGTATCGCTAAAATATACAGTCTCACCCTTTGAATCAGTTAAACGGCCATCTTCTAAGATTTGTAAGAAGATATCTAGGATTCTAGGATTTGGCTTAGCAGCCTTTTCAATTTCATCAAATAAAACAACGCTGAATGGATGTTCTTTGATTGCATTAGTCAATTGTCCGCCTTCTTCATATCCAACATATCCTGGAGCAGCACCGATTAACTTTTGATCGCTGTTTTCCTGTGCGTATTCAGACATATCAAAACGAATGCATGCTTGTTCATCACCAAACAAAAACTTCGCTAATGCCTTTGATAATTCTGTCTTACCAACACCAGTAGGTCCTACAAAGAAGAATACGCCCTTTGGCATTGATCTCGATGAAGTCTTATGTAAACCAGTTAAACCCATATAAGCCTTAACGACAGTCTTTTCAATCTTTTCGATTGCTTCATCCTGACCAACAACTCTGTCCGCTAATTCTTTCTTAATGTTCTTTACACGAGCTTGCTCTAGCTTTTCCCATGGATTTTCTTTTTCGCCATATTTAAATAGATAGAAAAGCTTATCGAAAGACATCTTATCTTCTTTTCTAGACATTCTAGAAAGTTGGATGATTTCCCTGTTTGTGAAGTCTTCCATCATGTCGATGCAGTCGATATTCTCGTTATCTAATAATGAGCTTGTTCCGCTCTTCAAACGCACTTCAAATGAGTCTTCAATCTTCTGTACCATTTGCTTACGTTCTTCTCTATCAGGTTTTTGAAGCGTAACGATTTCAACTTCAGGATTTCCTTGATAGAAAGAAAGTGGTAAGCCAGAAGCCTTATTTAAAATGATTACTACAACGCTCTCATTGCAATCAGAACTTAAATAATCAATTTTTCTGTCTTTTAATGCCTTACCTAAAAGCGTGATGTTTTGTCTTTCGTCTTCAGATAAACCGTTAGCACTGAATAGATATTCAGACCAGTTGATGATAAATGCGACTTTCTTTTTCTTGTCGATAACATTCTTATAAACCACATTTAGGATTTCAGCAGGGCTCTTGAATAAACCTTGTTGTGCCTTTGGAGTTTCTTCTTCCTCATCTCCCAAATCATAAGCGTCGCCCTCAACCTCGACTTCATCAGTTAAAGTCAACTTATCAATGGCACCAGTTGCACCTTCAACTCGGTCCCAATAAACGATATCTTGGTAGTCCATGTCTTTAAACATAGCCTCTAAGAACTCTCTCAAAGTGACGATTTTATTCTTGTCATCAAGATATACATCACCAACGTTACCATCGATCATGACGCATTTCTTGATACCAGCGTTCCTTCTAATTTTATTAAAACTGTTTTGTAATGACATACGACTACCTCCTTAGTTTGTGCCTTTATTTTTGTTTACATATTGATACTTTTGAGTTTGGATCTTATCAGGGTTTTCCCAAGTAATCTCTTCATGTGTGATATCAATATCATAGATATTCTTTAAGTCTTCAAGGAATGGAGCAATATCTTTTTTACAAGCATGTCCTTCATATTCATCAAAATGATACATAAACTTGCCATTTAGTTGAATTTCAAATTCGGCCATTTGCCCAGAAGCCTTCAAAGCAACAAGTTTTACGATATTTTTCTCTTTGTCAATTTTAAGGTTTTTCTTTGTATCAACAATGAATCCACGCTCTTTTATCGCTTTAATAATGACCTTTAATGTTTCCTTACGAACCTTTTCATCGGTTATCGCAGCATTCATCATAGCGTTCGCTTCATCAACTGTCATAGCATTCTCAACAGTCTCTGGAGCTACTCCGTTAGCTTTTAATTCAGCCTTGCACTCTTCGATTACTTGTCTTGTTTTCTTTCCAACTAGTATATCGTATTCAGCTTGAGCTTTTGAAACCAACTCATCAAATCCTAGTCCAGCATTGGCTTCATTCACCATTTCACGATATACTAATTCTCTTAATGACACATCTTCGATTTGATTTATTCTTTCAATAATGGACTGAGATATATTCAGCACACCATTCATCTTATTTAATAGATTTTGTGCTGATTCTTGACCTGCATTCAACAACCCTTCATCAATCATCTGGTCAATAACCGCTAGCTTAGAACCTGTTAATTCATTTACTAGATTAGTTAATTCTCTAGACTCTTTTTGAACTCTTTCTGTAAATTTCAAGAATTCAGAATATTGAGGTTGATGGTTATTAATAGAATAAGCTCTGGCATCTTTGTACTTCTCCAAAGTAGCTTTAAATGCCTCAATTTTATCTTTGATAACTGTTTTAGACTTCATTAGGTATTCTTCATATTCTTTTACCTTTGAAGATTCAAGCTTATTTGCAGTTTCGTGGATACGTTCCAATGTTTTATCAATGTTACATAAAGAATGAACAGCCGTATCACATTGAGCTTGTACTTGAATTGATATACCTTGATAATCAACCGTTACTTGTTGGCTCATTTCTTTTCCTCCCCTAACTCAAAAATTTCTTTGCTCCATCTTCTCAAATCGTCTGCTTTAAAGTTTGCAGATCTATCTTCAGGATGGATATATGCATTTCTATTCTCTCTGAAATCATGAAGATCCGTAGCAATGCTTCTCTCAATAGCACCACTTCTTCTAGCCTCACTTAACATATCAGAAAGCTTTCCATCTAGTTTGTATTTGTTTTTAAGAATGATTTCCAGCTTTGCAGAAAGGTTAACAAAAACAAATTGATAGTCACCTGATGTGATTTTCTTTTCTACCAACTCTGGTTTTATGTTATTTGGATTTACTAAAGCAGCATCTAGTATATTGAAATCATCATTGATTGTTCCGAATAAAGTCATGAAGCCATCAAAATCTTTGAATAATTCTTGATTTTGTGCTCTGAAGAAATCAACCGCTTTTTGTACACCTTTAGCTGTATTGAATGTCTTTTTAAACTCAGTTCGGTTTACAGTTTCTTCATCAAATACGTACTTTCTATAATCCATGATGCCAGTTAGTTCCTTCATCTTGGAAATGCAAGCGTCATAATTGATTAAATCCAATAACGATTTATCTGTCGCCATTCTTGTTTTTAAAGCATCATCAACAGGGTTTACATATAAAACGACTATCGATTTATCAAAGCCCTTTTCAACCAATGTTTCATATACTTCCTGCCTGTTCTTGATTTCCTTCAAGCTATCAAACAAGCGTGAAATAACATCCTTTAATGGAATATTAAGGAACTTAGGAATTGTATTTGTGATCTTCAATACAGTCTCCAAATTATCCTCTGTTACTGTTTTCAAGTAAGCGGAATAGTTATCTTGAAGCATTTCTTTGTATTTAGCCATGATATTTGCATTCATCATAGCTGTAGGCTTCATTTCATTTAAAAGAACTATATTGCTCTCATAATCGTTATTCAAATAGCCACTCATGATTTCAGTAGCCTTTGCATAGTCCTTAGACACATTAGTTACCCTTACAAGCGTCTTGAAATTATCTTCAGAATACTCGTTAAGGTTATTCACATAGGATTCAAGCACCTCTTTTAACTGCTCTGAGCTAACCTTTAGTCTCAAAACAAGAGGAATTGATATAATTCCAAGATCCTTATTATTAAAGTTAAATACGCCAGGAATGAAAGCAAACCTGTTGTCTGCTTGGTCTACAACAATGAACTCACATGATGGATCGTATTTCTGGAGACCAGATACACTTTCCACTGTGTAATAGTTATTTCCCTTGTAGTTACCCTTAGTGATAAGCATCTGTCCTTTTTGCTTCAAAACATCGTCAATTTCCTTTGGGATGATGATGCTTGCAATATCCTTATTGGCAAACGCTGATAAATCCAAACCATCTGAATACGCTGACTTAAACTTGAATTTATTCTTATATCCTATGGCCTTGTTTACCATTTCGCCTGTGTAGTTTACGTCAAAAAAGTTTTGTACAGCTTTCTCTTCAAATTCAAAAGATAGCGTGTTTCCTTCCAATACTACTGTGCAGTCATATTTTCCAGTCCAGTTCTCTTTTGAGATTTCTTCGACTTTGGTAATAATTTCCTCTTTTTTAATTAGCTCATTCTTTACGACCTTGCCATTCTCATAAATAGGAATTCTCACACCTTTGTTTTTATTGATGAAATCTTCTACGCTCTTATCGCATGAGAAATCAGCCATAAAATCTTCTGTGATGGCACTATCCATTAATGGCTTAGGTTCAAAACTTGCTGGGATAGCTAAAGCGAGCTGTCTCATTGCAATATCATAATACACTGGTATTTTTGCTTCTTTTGTAACCCCAGTAGGAATTGATTCTTCAGCGAAGATCTTCTTCCCTTTAGGAGTGAAGGCTAAATCGCCTATTCTAAGAGAGCTAAACATATTGCGATCATAATAGCCACCGTATCTCGTCATAAGGATTTCCTGTGAGACCAAGTTTGCAATCGTGTCTGAATAAATATAATGCAAAGAATGAGGAACACCGAAGTTCTCTAACAACTGAGATAGCAAAACATTCTTATCGTTTGACTCGTTAATAAGAACCAAAAGCATGTATGCGATACCTGAAGGCTTTTTAACTTCCGAATACGAAACTATCTCATTTAATTTGAAAAATGGGAATTGAAATGATGTTTCTAATTTAAACTTATCCATTTATTCTAGCCTCCTTGTCCTCTAATACATCGATATCATCTATCACCTTGCCGTACTGTTCGATGGTATACAGGATTTCCTCGTAAACTCTGAAGTTTCTTCTATCGTTTCCTCTACCATTCACATCTGGCAAATCAATGACACCCTTAGACTCAAGGTATCTTCTATTGCCAACCATAACAAGCATTCTTCTAGCTCTGGATAAAGCAACGTTAATTCTTTGATAAGCAAGAATGAATCCAGGATTTGACTTAGCAGGATTTTCTGGATTTCTTACGGTTGAAAGAATAATTATGTCTCTTTCGTCACCTTGGAAATCATCTACCGTACTAACGATCATCTTTTCTACATCGGTCTTGAAAGCATCTGTTTTAACTTTCTCGCTCTTTAATATTTCTTTTATTCTTCTTGCTTGGTCACCATACGTACAGATGACACCAATGCTTAGTTTTTCTCTATCAGGATTACGCTTGAAATAATCATTTAGTTTTCTGATTAACTCAGCAACAACCTTAGCCTCGCCAGTGTTATACATAGAGGTTGAATCTTGTTCATGAGTTTCGTTCTTCTTGCAATCTACGAAATAGATATGTTTATCAGGCTCGATGATGCTTCTACCATTGGAGATAAGCTTAACGTTATGCTTCTTGGTGTTGTTTTGACCAGCAAAGCCAAGTTTCAACTCACCTTGATAGAAATGGTTAAATACATTCATGATATGCTCATGGCAGCGGTATTGCTGTACAAGCATCGTCTTATAACTGTCAGGAATTCTCTCAAATAATGTCTTGAAGAAGCATTCTTCATAAAGGGCAGTAAACTTTTTATTAATGTCCTTGTTGATGATATTTTCATCTAATCCTTCAAAATCATCGTCTCTCAATTTAGAGAATTCATACATTGGGGGCAATTGTCTGTGATCACCAACCAAAATTACTGTTTTTCCATATAAAATTGGAATAAGCAGATCAATGAAACTAGACTTCGAAACCTCATCAATGATTACCACGTCAATTCCAACAGACTTTATATCAACATCATCAATGTTATACTCAGACAAAGCATCGACATTTCTTCCACTAAATCTATCATTTGAAGTACAAGTGATACCGAACACATTAGCATTATCAAATAAATCCTTAGTGTATTCCTTACGGTCGGCTTCGATGACATCTTCCATAGATAGGTAGTTAGATATCTTTTCATACATAGGAATCTTCTCTTTGTTCTCCTGTTCTTTGCGTACGAAATCATTCTCAAGCTCATCCCATCTTCTCTTGATGATTGTCAAAGCTTCATCGATATCCTTGTATGGTTCTGCAATTTCAAAATCCTTGAAGAACTTATTGATTTCAGCTTCAAGCTTACCCTTGTTCTCTTGGATATCTTGCACGTCGTCACGTTCCTGTATTTCAATGATTGAGTCATTAATTCCCTTAATCTGGTTTTTAAGAACTGCGATTTTCTCTTCAACGCTATTAAATTTAGTCTCAACCGCATTAAGCGATCCATTGACTTCCTCAATATACTGAACCTTTCTTTCAATGATATGTTCCTTCAATGATTCTATGGCTCTCTTAATTGAGTCAACATTTGCAACCAAATATGCGTAATTGAAAATTGAGCACAATTTCAAAGATGAAGTATCAACATCTGCAATCTCAGCTTTTAATTTATTAATAACTTCTCTAAGTTCTCTTTTTATTGCAGCGACCTTTTCCTCGTCTTCAGGGTTGATGACATCACCCAAATCGTCGACATATTTATTAAGTTCTGTACGCAATTCACTTCTGCGAACTTCCAAAATTGTTTTATTTGATTCAGGATTTACAACAGCGAGTTCTCTTTCGACCTCGTCGATCTTTATCTGGTTGATATTCTTAACTAGTAAGCCAAGATCAATGTCTACAAATGTATTCTTGTCGAATAAAGAACCTAAATCATCACGCAATCTAATAATAAGTTGTGTGCTTACGTCCTCATCTGGTCTTAGATTATCATTCTCGATATGGCGTTTAGTTCTTCTCAAAACATCCAATTCAATGCAGATATCATCCCTTGAATCAGCTAAAGTAGAAATCTGTGAGTTAAGCTCTTTTGCCTTTGATTCTAAACCAGCAATTTCTTTATTTGCCTCATCTAAAACCCTTTGAGACTTCTCTATTTTAGATTTCAACAGTTTTAACTTATCGTATGTTTCCGAGAATTCTTCCTTATTTCTTCTGAAGTTTCTGTATCTGTCTACGGCCTTTTTCATGTTCGTACTGATATTTCCGTAGAAGTTATCGACAAGGAACTTAGGATCGTACTCATTATCACCCTTCTTATTATTATTTGAAGGGATAAGTCTGATAGGTACAATCTCAGCTATTTTTGGTAATCTCTCGAATACGTTATCAATAGCCTTATGAGTTTCAGACGATATAAGAACCTTCTTTCCTTTTTTAACCATCTGAGCAACTGTCTCAGCGATGACCTGTGTTTTACCTGTTCCTGGAGGGCCTTGTAACAAGAAGATACCATTACTAGATACCGCCTTTCTTACTGCCTCTTTTTGCTTTTCGTTTAATGATTCCAAATACCATGTCCAATCACTAAACTCTGTTTGTACACTGGATAAGCTTTCAGGATTAAACAGGTATGTTGAAAGATATGGGTTCTTTACGAATCCACTATAGAAGTTATTCAATGCAGTTTCTTGTCTAGAAATCTTCGCCTTTTCAGCTCTGTTATCGTAAACAATGTACTTACATGCTTTGATTGCTTTTATTTGTTTATCGTTAATAACGTTATTAGCATCGCCAAGTCTGAAGTATAGAGAAAATCTGATGATTGTTTCCTCTTCTATTACTTTTTCCTTGTCAACTTTTAATTGTGTATCTAATTGCTCTTTAATAGACACTTTCTCGGATCTAACATCATCTCTATATTTGTTTCTTAATTCAGTGTTCTTCTGACTTTCATATTGAGCTACTTGGCGTTTTGCAGCAGAAAGCAACGACGTCTCATAATCAGATAGCATCTTAATGTTTCTCTCAATATATAAAGCTTTGACATCGATTTCTGAATAGGCTTCTTCGATTAAAGCGTTTAATCTTTCTTTATAAGCCTTTTCTTCTTCATCTTTTGCCTTCTTAGTTTCTTTTGTTAATTTGGTTTTAATTTCTGATTTCATCTTTACGATTTTTGAAAGAATCACTGTGTCTGTGTTCTTTTCAACATCATCGTCAAGATAACTATCTAGTTGTTTTTTACGTTCTGCCAATTGATTATTGACTTCATCTAAGATTTCTTTTTTATAAGCATCAACCGTTTTATTTAACTCATCCTTGATGACCTTTTCATATTTGGCATCGATTGCCTTATATGATTTATCAATATCAGATTCGTATTTGAGCTCTAACTGTTCCAAATGATCCTCTGGCTGAATATCAAATGAAACGATTCTAAATCTATCGCCTAATGCATATCCAGCATTCAAAAGTTCGCCAAATTGGATTCTTTGAAGATTGCCATTTCTATCTCTATATTCAGAGTTTCCTTCTGGATCTTTTGCTGTAATAAATACATTATCGCTAGCTAATGAACGGATTTTTCTTTCCTCTTCATTAACCATTCTACCACGTTTATTTATACGTGCTTCGTAGAAAGCTTTCTTGTTTCTATCGATATTCAATCTCACCAATGGGAACGGCTCAGCATCCTCAATTTTTGAAGACAACACGACCATCTCGCCTTTAGTAAAATCTTGAATTCCATCTAAAATATAATCGTCATAAACAGATGAATTCTTTCTATAGTCTTTTCTGTTAACGGCATACGCTTCGACATATTCAGCAGAATCTAATAAGAAGTTTCGCTTTGATTGCTCATCAAGATAGTATTTTCTAAAGTTAATGTATTGATTCCATTCTTCAAAAGTTCTTCGTATTTCTTCAGGATTCTTAACCGTGTAGCATGACTGAATCAACTCATACACAAAGTTAGGCGTAAATAGCGTATTAGCCATATCCACTCTATCTATAGTCCATACATTGAAAGTGACCATCTGGCCCATTCTGCTCATGCTCTGTGACTTACTAAACGAACTACAAGCTTCGGCATTAACAATTAAGTCATTTGGAGATGACATGGATGAATCAATAAATTGAATGCCTTTTATTTGAAGAACCTTAGCTTTGTTACTCTCGTAGATATCTCCAACAAGAATAATGTTCTGATTATCAGGAAGGTATCTTCTCATGCTTAATGTAAGTTCTGGTCTTACAACGATATTTCTTAAATATGAAGGAGCACCACTTTCTCTTTGTTCCTTTTCACGTAAAAAGTTAGGACATGAGATGTAATATCTCTTTGTCATTCCTGTAGGAAAGCAAGCCTCAATAAAAGACTGGAACGAACTTGACTGTCTATCAAGCGGAATTCTCTTTTGAAGAAGTTTGAACTGTTCATTCAAAGATAAGTTATAAAATTCATTCTTTATGTTTGTGGTCCTGTCCATGTGATCAGCAAACGATAAAAATAAATACGACATAGTCTTACCTCCTGTTACTTTGCAGCTTTGTTCTTGTCAGAATAAACAGAATAAATATCAAGGTAATTTAAGAATTCGTGAATCGATGCACTATTTGATCCCGTTATGATATTAGCGACCTTATCAAGGATAATAGTTCTAGTGAACTCATCAACGCTATCAAATTTTGAAAGAGCAAGAAGTTGCCTTTTTAAAGAAACATTTTCTTGAGTCAATTCGTTTACAGCATTTGTTAAGCTTTCCAAAGATGCGATAGAGTCCTTCTTGTCTTGGACACTGTCTTTCAAGATGCTAGAGATTCTATTTATATATTGAGCCAATAAATCGCTGTCTGATTCATCAAGCACAAGTTGTAACTCTTCCGCACTTTCCTTTCCAAATAAGTAAAAAATCTTCATTTGTTTATCATTAGGAATGTCAGAAAAATCATCTAAATTTCTATAGTTGTAGATAGTAGCTTTTGATATTTCCAAATACTTAGCAAGGTCATTAACCTTGATAGAAAACTTTGTAACTAACCTTTCAAATAACTTTGTTGTCATAACTACTATTCTCCATGTATACGATATATTTTACATTATTATACACATTTTTCTTTATTTTGTCAATCGTATTGAATGCTGTTGAACTATTTTAGACAGCAGAATTTTCTAAAAATATACAAAATTTACTCTATTTTAGACGCTTTTAGACTATTTTTTAGAAAAAGAGCCTACAAAGAAGCTCTCTCATAAAACCAATGTTCTATAAAATTATCTATTTTCCGCTCGTGAATTGGAATGTGATGGTCTTGTTTCTGTCCACAGTTGCTGTTTCAACCATCAATATCCAAGTCTCAACTGACCATTCTTCAAGGTAATCATCCGCCTGTTTCATAGCCTCAAGATAAGCTTGCATCTTAGTTGCTTCGCCTGTCTTGTAGGCTTTTTCTTTTACTGCTTTATCAATGGTATCCTTTTCAAGTTCGTATTGCTGAGTCAACACTTCATACCTTTTAGCGAATGCAAGCTGGTCTTGAACTGTTCGTGCATTCTCTCTTACCATCAAGGCTACTGCTTTGCTGATTTCTTCTATCCTTGCTTGGCGTTCTGTAATCTCAATGTCAAGTTCGTCCGTTCCCATAAGCATCTCATTTGCTGCAAGGGTATCGTTTATTACTTGTTGCTTACCGAAAACACTCTTTGATTCTTTTGGGCTTTCATTTCTCCCTCGCTGTAATGCCACGGGGAACTAAATAATCAAGTAAAAATATAACAACTGCATCCCCGCTGATTTTTGCGATAAACCTACATGCTACTTCTATTACGAAAGCTATGTAATGCGAAAATGCAACTGTTACCAAGGTAATAGTGCCTTCATTCTTAAAATTCAGTTTGTAGCAACTATATAATACACACATTTTGCACAAATTGTCAATCATCTGTATAATTTTACAATTATACAACCCCTCAAACACGATGTGATTTATCTCTGTATTTAACTCCTTTGGCACTTAGGCGTATGCTTGTCTTGAACAAGTCGGCTCGGCTTCGCCTCGCCGAGACAAGCATACGCCTTGTATAAAAACAAACCGCCTAAAAAGGCAAAATCGCAGCCGTGCGGAACGGGCCGTTCGCGCTAAACCGCTTGGCGAATCGGGCCCGTTTTCCTCGCACATCGGCAATGCGAATTTTTTGTCCTCTTTTTCATAGGCGGATTTTTTTCTTTTTTTATATCAACCGGCGAATTCTGCTTTTGTCTTTTCGGCGTCGCAATCACCGCTCGAGTTTACCTTAATATGCGTTTTCCCATTCAAATTCCCACTCAACATTTATTTTTTTAACAAAAATTTCCCCTAAAGTTGGATTTTAGGTACTCACGCTCAAAAACGATTCTGTGCTAACTTAAAAACTGTTCATAACACACAAAAGCCATTGCAACGCCATTCTCGCTCCCGAGAGTTGTCCCGCAAAACCGAACGAAAACCATTGAAACTAAACTTGCACCCATTTGTGCAAAACGTGTCGGCAATGATACGCTGTCCGTAGTTCATATCACAACAGGGTTCGAACGGTATTCGGTCACGATTTCAAACTCGTCCAAAGTGCGCACAACGATGTTCTTGTTTGTTCATTCGTTCGCGTTTACGATGTGTATTGTTCACAACACGTAAAGATGTAGCGAGTACAACTGAGTCTTGATAGAGTATGGGCAAGTCTTGGCAAAGTACGGCTGAGTCTTAAAACTGGCCGGAATTGTCTAGGAAGATGACCGGTTCAGTCAGTGTACAACGCCATCTCAACTGTGTTATGAATAAAACCGCAAGACCGAGAAAAAGAGGTAAAGCCTATGTAGCAACCAAGTCCGTGAAAGCCAAATCTTCGTCTTTACTTTCTTTTTCCGTCCTTGCAAAAAATACTAAAAAGGAGATAATGCCATTGAAGAGAAAACAAGTCCAACTCAAAGTAACAACCGTCGGTGAGCCGGATATCTGCAAGCTGAGCGAGAGTGAACAAAAGGCGTTCTACGTTTCAATGCTCATGCGGATTTTGGATAAACGCCGTCAGCAACTGGAAGAGCAATCTTCCGTCAATGCGCAAAAAGATAATGCCGTTCCCCGATTGTAAAGTCTATTCGGACGGGAGCCACTTTATCGCAATACCGCATACGACAAGAC
>ENA-ORSK01000106-ORSK01000106.1-human-gut-metagenome-genome-assembly--contig:-NODE-106-length-85579-cov-7.297612_pt1 | contig 85579 bp, 77 predicted proteins | sample MGYA00242192_ERZ509159 | MGnify/ENA primary metagenome ERZ509159 (study PRJEB26280, sample SAMEA2338663) | human gut metagenome | biome: human gut; feature: human-associated habitat; material: faeces...
GGGATTGTAGCTCAGTTGGTTAGAGCACGCGCCTGATAAGCGCGAGGTCGGTAGTTCGAGCCTACTCAATCCCACCACTTAGCCGGACTACGCCTTTGCCTTGTCCGGTCTTTTCTTTTGGAAAAAGAAAATTCCGAACTGCGTCTTGGGCGAATCCGTCTTTCGTTTTATTGTTTGGCAACGAATTCTGTGACGCTCGCGGGGTTAGCTCCCCTCTCGCTGTTCCGTCGCTTCGCTCCTTGCTGAGCCTACTCAATCTCACCACCAGCCGGACTACGCCTTTGCCTTGTCCGGTCTTTTTTTTGAAAAAGCTCCGATATTTTATCGGAGCTTTTTTCCTCAACTGTTTTCTTTGCTTTCTCCAAGCAACGCTCTTTTTTTGTTTTCGTACTCCTGTTCGGTAATAACTCCCCTGTCAAACAGTTCCTTGTATCTAAGCAAAACTTCAACGGTTTTCAACTCTTTTTCTTCCAAGATTTGCGATTGTGAACTTTTCGCGACTTTATCGGTTTTCGGAGCCGTCGCGAAATTAGGAGCCGTCACGAAATAAAGTACTCCCGCCACCAAAACCGTAACAAAGGAAAAATATGAGTACGTAGAAACTTTTATTCCGAACAATTCATGAAATATCATATTGCTCAATACTTCCTCCGAAATCTTCGCCTCTATTACCTGAGTATATACTATTCCCAAAAGCGAATAAAAAAACGAAAAGAACATCGCAACCGAGACGGCGAATGTACAAAGCCGCTTGGCGTTCTTGGCGGAACACAGCAATCCCGACAAAGAAAGAACACCTCCGATTGCGCCGAAAACCACACACAGCAGACAAATAAGCTTAAATGCCAATACGCCCAAATTATCAAACAAATAATGTGCTATAGTGAGATTATTGCGATTTAAAAAACTAAAACCATTCTCAAAATAAGCCGCTACACCCGGCAACTCTTCGGCACGGATATATACCAAACTTATTTTCAAAGACAGGATTAACGCAATGCATGTCAAAACCGCAAAAGAAATACTTAAATATTTTCTGACATTTTCCGTCATACTTAACAACCTCATGTTTACATTATATAATGTAATTGTCTATACGTCAAGAGTTTAAAACATATATCATTTGCTCATTATATACTGCGGAGATGATATAATGCGTTTAAGAGTTATCGATATTCTTAAAGAAAAAGGCAAAACAAAATATTGGCTGTATATACAAATGGGTCTGAGCTATCAGAATTTCAACCGCATAATAAACAATCAGACGACGGCAATAAAGTTCGACAACCTAAAAGCTCTGTGCGATATTTTGGATTGCACCCCGAATGATTTGTTCGACGAATACTGCAACCGATAACAAAAATTTTTTCTATGCCGAGATTTCGTCAGTTTAAAAACATTTCGGAGCGCTCGCCCCGCCGAGCGTACCGCCGCGCTATACCTTTCTGTTGCGTAAATCTGCGTACAAAATACAATTATTTTACCGTTTAAATAAAGCTTACAATACAGCCGAAAATACCATACGGTTTACACAGTCATATAATTTATTCCGACGGACAAAAACGCTTTGCTTTGCGTAATTTAAGTGCTACAATCTGACGGGTAGCATCAAATGTGGATTTTATTTGCTTTCGGCTCCGCCTTTTTTGCCGGCATCACTTCCGTTCTTGCAAAATGCGGCATAAAACAAACCGACTCCAACCTGGCAACGGCGACAAGAACAGTCGTAGTGCTTGTCATGGCGTTTCTGATGACGCTTGTCGTCGGCTCTTTGAACACAATTTCTTCCATAACCGCCAAAAGCTGGATTTTTCTTGTACTGTCGGGACTGTCGACGGGCGCTTCCTGGCTGTGTTATTTCAAAGCCCTTCAAAACGGCGACATAAACAAGGTCGTCCCCGTAGACAAGTCAAGCACGGTCATTGCAATGCTTATGGCGTTTGTTTTTCTTCATGAAAAGCTGACTTGGATAAAAGCCCTGTGCATGGCTGCCGTCGCGGCGGGCACTTACCTAATGATTGAAAAAAAGGACGTTTTGCAAAAAGACAACAAGCGCGTATGGCTTTTCTATGCCGTTTTGTCCGCGCTGTTTGCTGCGGCAACAAGCATTTTGGGCAAAATCGGAATAGACGGCGTGGAATCCAACCTTGGAACCTTTATCCGTACGTGCGTTGTGCTTGTCATGGCGTGGTTGGTTGTTTTAGTTACACGCAGCGGGAAAAATATAAAATACGTGCCTTTAAAGGAACTGATTTTCATACTGCTTTCAGGTCTTGCAACGGGAGCGTCCTGGCTGTGCTACTTCAAGGCGCTTAAAGACGGTCCCGCAAGCGTCGTCATACCTATTGACAAGCTGAGTATACTTGTTACGGTCGCATTTTCTTATGTTTTTTTCAAGGAAAAGCTGACAGCCAAAGCTTTCGTCGGGTTGATTCTGATAACTGTCGGAACTCTTTGTATGTTGATTTAAGCTTGAGTTCCCGCAACAAATTTGCTTAATAAAAAACGTCGGGGTTAGTCCCGACGTTTTTGTTTTAAATTATTCCCTGCCCAAAAGATAATCCACCGAGCAGTCGAGAAGTTTTGCCAGTCTCACTAGATTGTAGACGTTCGGTATATACTTGCCGCTGAGCCAGTTGTACATGGAGGGAAAGTCCTTTTTCAGCCCCGATTTTTTCATAAGAAAAAATTTGAGTTCTTTGGCTTCTATCAATTCCCTGAGTCTGTCAGAAAATGCCGGCAGCTCGGTTTTGGGCGACGGCAGAGAATTGCATTCCTCCTGTCCCAGCATAAAAGACAGCGAGCACTTGAAATAATCCGCAAGCTTTAAAAGCACCTTGGTGGAAGGAAGCTTGGGATTGTTCTGCCCTTTGAGATGAAACAATGTAAAAACGCTTACGCCTGCGGCGCGGCTCAGATTTTCCAGACTCAGTCCGGTTTCGTCTATGAGTTCGTTTATTCTTAAAGAAAATGCTTTTGTGATTTCCATTGTTTAATTCTTTACACTTCTGCATAATATACCTATTTCCGAAAAATAAGTGATTTTATAAATTGTTAATGGGTTTTCGACAAAAAATTTCAAATAACGGAACAAAATCCGCAACAAAAAAGCACGGAAGCCCGTGCTTTTTTGTTTTTTAAAGCTCTGCTTTAAGCGTCGTTTTGGAAACATGCCCTCTCTGCACCACCACCAAATCGCAGTAGACGGCGCCGCTTTCCTTGATTTGCGCCCAGTTGTAATATCCGTCGAGTCCGCTCACGGAAGTCTGAAATTCCTGTTCGGCGGGGATTGTCGCGCCGACGTAAATCTTATCGGCTCCGTTTGGCTCCCAATGCTCCGTGTCCGAAGTGTTGAGCCAACCCGACCAGCCCTTGTTTTTGATGACGGGGTTTGCGCCCTCCGTCTTTGTCAGCAGGATTTTTTCTCCGTCTTCGGTCAGTCCGTAAAAGACGGCGAACACGTCGGAGCCTATTTTTTTCGCGGCGGCGGCAGACTGCTCTGCGGCGCCCGTGGCAACGTCGCGGTAAAGCGCGGTTATTTCCGCCCATTGCTCCTCCTGCGTTCCGTCAGCCACATCCCATGCGTCAAGTTCAAGCTCCTGCGTAAGCTTGAATTTCACTGTAAGCATATTTTTGTCCGCACCTTTCACCTCGATGGATTGTCCCGAAATTTCCGCGCCGACAACCGTCACCGTCATTGTCGCCGTTTTTGTCACTTCCTTTTCGGTGTAGCTCACCGTCACCTGCTTCGAGCCTGCGGTTGAAGTGTCAACCTCCGAACACATTTCCTCCGTCACCTCTATGACCTTTGTGGATTTGTCCGTATAGGTCGCCGTAAGCCTCGCTCCCGTCGGGACAAAGGCTTCGTCGATTTTGTAAAGAGATTTGTCCGGCTGCGCGGTTACCTCGACGGATTCGAGCGTTTTGCCCTTTCCGCAGGCGGCAAAGACGGCAAGCGCCGAAAGTAACGTCAAAACAAGCGCAATTATTTTCTTTTTCATTGTACCCTCCTTAAAATGAAATTATATTCCGATTATACCCCCGACGGACAAAAAATACACTGCGGACAAAAATTTTTTCAACATTTTTCAAAGCGGATTTTCCTAAACTCAGATACGCAAAAACGGGAGAAAGCGTTTTATGCTTTCTCCCGTTTTAGTCAAACTTGTTTTATAATCTCGATTTTCTTACTGCGTTTCTCCAGCCCGCAAGCAGCGCGCTTCTTTTTTCGTCTTGCATATCCGGCTCGAACACCCTGCCGCAGTTTGCGCTGCGGCGTATGTCCGAAACGTCGCTCCACAAGCCGCAGGTAAGTCCCGCAAGATACGCCGCGCCAAGCGCGGTGGTTTCCGTCACAAAGGGGCGGCAGATTTTTTTGTCGAGCAGGTCGGACTGAAATTGCATGAGAAAATCGTTTGCGCTCGCTCCGCCGTCCACAGCCACAAGCCCGACTTTTTTTCCTATGTCCTTTTCCATTGCGTCTATTATGTCGCACACCTCGTAAGCTATGCTTTCGAGGCAGGCGCGGACAAAATGCTCCTTTGTCGTACCGCGCGTAAGCCCCACAACCGTGCCGCGAGCGTCTGAGTCCCAATAAGGCGCGCCGAGTCCCACAAAAGCGGGCACGACGTAAACCCCGCCCGTGTCGGGGACGCGTCGGGCATAAGCTTCCGTTTCCTCCGCATTTTTTATCATTCTCAGCTCGTCGCGCAGCCATTTGACAACCGCGCCGCCGACAAACACGCTGCCTTCCAACGCATACTGCGGCTTTTCGTCCCTGCCCGCGGCAAGCGTCGTTATCAGTCCGTGAGCCGACCTTACGGGCTTGTCCCCCGTGTTTGCCAAAGCGAAGCAGCCCGTGCCGTAGGTGTTTTTCAGGCTTCCGCTTTCCACGCACAGATGTCCGAACAGCGCCGCCTGTTGGTCCCCCGCGACGCTGAGGACGGGCACGCTTTCGCCGAGAAGGGACTTTGCCGTGACGCCGTAGTCATGTCCCGACGGATAAACCTCGGGCAGCATAACGCGCGGAACGCCGAACAGCCTCAGAAGCTCATCGTCCCACGTCAAGGTATGAATATTGAACAGCATGGTGCGCGAAGCGTTTGTATAGTCCGTGGCAAAGATTTTTCCCTTGCTCAAATGCCACATGAGAAAGGTGTCCACCGTACCGAACAACAGCTCGCCCCTTTCCGCCCTGTCGCGCGCCCCCCGCACGTTGTCGAGTATCCATTTCAGCTTGGTGGCGGAAAAATACGCGTCGGGCACGAGTCCCGTTTTTTCGTAAATAAAATCGGACAGTCCGTCGGATTTAAGCCTTTCGCAAAGCTGTGCGGTACGCCTGCACTGCCATACTATCGCGTTGCAAATCGGCTTTCCCGAAATTTTGTCCCAGACAAAAACGGTTTCGCGCTGATTGGTTATGCCTATTGCGCTTATTTCGTCAATCGATACGCCCGCCCTTATCAACGCTTCGGGTATAACGCCTATCTGACTGCCCAATATATCCTTGGGGTCGTGCTCCACCCAGCCGTTAAAGGGATAAATCTGAGCGAACTCCTGCTGCGCCATGCCTGCAATCCGTCCGCATTTGTCGAAAACTATTGCGCGCGAGCTTGTAGTCCCTTGGTCAAGCGCAAGAATATACTCCAACGGTTTTCCTCCCAATTAAAAATTTGCCGCAAGCTGCGACTGACAGGCGCAAAAAAACTTTTCCGTATTTTTGCGCGTCAAGATTTGTCCTCTCCGTCTTTTTTCATACGCCTTGCGTGCTCGGCTACCGCTTTTGCGTTGGCGTTGAATCTCAATTTTTCCGCAGGTATTCCCAGTTTCTCCGAAAGAATTTCCGCTACGCGCGAAAAGCAGAAATCGCTCTGACAGCGCCCCATTCCCGCGCGCGTGCGTCTTTTTACTCCGTCTGGGTCCACCGCTCCCAGCGGACGCACTATGCTGTCAACTATTTCTCCCTCGGTAACCGACTCGCAGCGGCACACGATTTTTCCGTAAAGCGGATTTTCCTCCGCTTTTTTGCGTCTCTCCTCCTCCGTCGCCGCGGCGTAACGAAAAATCCCTTTTCTTTCGCCTGCAAAGCTCTCGTTTTTTCGGGCATTTAAACGCGCCGCCAAATCCGACGCAACCTTTAACGCAACTGCGGGCGCGGCGCTAAGCCCCGGAGACTCGATTCCCGCGACGTTGTAAAAGTTTTCGACGTCGCTCCAACCGATTTCAAAGTCGTTGGCAACGCTGTGCGCGCGCAGTCCGCAATACTGCTTGATTACGTATTGTCTGTCAAGAGCGGGTACGGACATCGAGCCTTTTACAAAAAGCTCGTTCTGACACTCCTCGGTGGTGTCTACGTTCCACTTGTCGCGCGTGTCATGCGCGGTGGGTCCCACCAGAATGTTGCCGTGAGTGGTCGGAGCAACCAGAATCCCCTTGCCCATGTCCGTCGGCAGCTGAAACAGCGTGGTGTCGGTAAGAAAGCCGCACTCCTTGTCAAGCAGGGAATACTCGCCGCGGCGGGCGATTATTTCCAGCTTTTTCCCGCAAATCATGTTGTTGATTTCGTCGGCGAACACGCCCGCGCAGTTTACGACCGTCCGCCCGACAAAGCTTCGTCCGTCGTCGGTTGAAACGGAAAACAGATTTTCCGAGCGTGAAATAAAAGTCACACGCGAGTCGAACTCGAAACGCACGCCGTTTGCGTAAGCGTTTTCCGCGTAAGCGATGTTCATCTCGTAAGGGCTTACTATACCCGACGTCGGCGCATAAAGAGCGGCGAGCACCCGCCGGGAGATATGCGGCTCTATTTTTCTTGCCTCGTCGCCGTCAATTATGCGCAGTCCCTCAACGCCGTTTTTCATGCCTTTTTCCAAAAGCCTTTTCAGTCGCGGCAAATCACCGACGTCAAAGCACAGCACCATCGCGCCGTTTTGTCTGTAAGGAAAGTCAAGCTCTTTCGCAAGGCGGGGAAACATCGCCGCCCCTTCGATATTGTATTTTGCTTTCAACGAACCCGGCTCCGCGTCGAAGCCTGCGTGCACTATGCCCGAATTTGCCTTGCTCGTGCCGGCAGACACATCGTTGAACTGTTCAAGCACTATTATATTCAAACGGAAACGGGACAGCTCGCGGGCAATGCCGCAGCCTATCACGCCGCCGCCCACGATAATAACGTCGAAAACGTCTTTCATCGTACACTCCTTGCTTCAATTATAATTTCCCGCCGCGTAAAAATCAACATTATACGCCTTCAAACAGATATATTCGCGTCCTTTTCACAAATTCGGAGAAGGGTGCATAAAATATTCGGACAGGAGGTATTTTATTTTGGATATAAAAGAGCTGAAAACCAAAAGCGAGCGAGTTTATCCCGAAATCGTCATAAACGCGCCCAATCCCGCGGAAGCCGCCGTTCTGCAATCCGATTACGCGGGAAAGGGCAGCGAAACGACCGCAATAATGACTTACATATACCAAAATTACATAACGCGGCTATACAACGAGGACGTCGCCGACGTTCTCGAAAGAATCGCAATCACCGAAATGCACCACCACGATATTCTCGGCACTACAATAGCACGTCTCGGAGGAAATCCCGTCATCGGAGCGGACAATTGTTGGTGGACGGGAGCCAACGTCAACTACGCCGTCAATCTCAAAGAAATGCTTTTGGACAACATAAAAGCGGAGCAAGCCGCAATTCAGAATTATCGCCGCACGATAGCCAAGCTTACAAACCAATCGATAATAGAAACAGTCGAGTGCATAATAGCGGACGAAGAGGTGCACATAGCGACGTTCGCCGTGCTGTTGAAGTATCTTGAATTTTGGAAATAAAAAAATTAAAGGCGGGAGCTTTTGCCCCGCCTTTCAAGCATTGAATTTGCGCGTTATTTCGTTTTTGAAGCGTTTCCAGAAAACCGTAGACAGAATCAGAATGTTGAGTATGGAAAAGAAAAACAACGAAAAGGTAAGCCAATCGGCAAATTTTCCGAATGCGGGCACGCTCCACATGAGTATCTGCGGCACAAGGGCAATCACGCTTGTCAAAACGAGCGATACGAAATAATACTTGTACTTGGTGCGCTGAACGAACAGCAAGGCGTCCGTCGCCACTATCATCGCCAACAGAAATGCCGGAATGATATACTCCAAAGACACGCCGAATCCTTCGAGCGTACCGTAACGCTCGACGCTGTGCACTATGTCGTAACCCGCAAAGGAAAGCGACACGAACAGCGCGCTTACGAACAAAATCGAATAGAGTCTGCTTCTCCTGTAAATCGAGGTTATGACGCAGGCGTAAAGCACCACCGCGCTTATACCCACGTATGCCGACCAAAGGCTGCCCCTGACTATCAACAGGTTTATGGCAACGCAGGCAGCCACCACAAATATGAGAATAAGCAAAAACTTTTTCTGCAAAAAGTTGTTGTTGTCCTCCGTTTTGGCAACCAGTTTGGGATAAACGGCAAGAGGCTGTATGTTTTTGGCGTAATACCCGTCCTCCGCACCCTCTCTGCGCGAAAGATAACTCCCGCACAGAGGACAGTTTTCGAGATTTTCGTTTACGTCCACTTTGCAATATTCGCAATATTTCATTTTTTCGCTCACACCTCGCAGTTGGTCTCTATCGTGACGTCAAGCCCCAGCTCCGCCAGCTTGGAAAAAACAAGTCTTTCGATGTTGCTTTCCACTATCGTGCGAGCCGCGCAAAGCACGAAATTGTCCTTGTATGTGACGGCGCTCCAACCCGTGGTTTCCCTGACCTGAGGTCCTAGCGAAAACTCGTACCTTTCTACAAACTCCTCAAACTCGCGCGGCGCTTTGGCGACGCCCAGATTGGAGAAGGTGGACGTGCGCACCCTGTCTCCGAAACGCCTGATTGCATACCTGAGCACCAAATCCTTGATTACCAACGGCGCCATTTTTATCAGAGGATTGAGCTGACTTTTCACGTTGAAGTTTATTACGCCCATAAAAAATTCTTTGTTGTTCTTTTTTTCAAACTGCGCTTTTACGTTGTCGAGAACCGCTTGGAAATCGACCGAGCCGTCGTTGATAACGGGCATAACGGCGATAAAATTGCGCAGCGTGGGACTGGGAAAATATCTTTTGAGATTGCAGGGCACGCTGACAGCCACCGGCAGCTTTTTGGAATAGCCGTAAAAAATGCGGTCCTGCTCCGTCGCCCAGATGATACACGCGGTTATAAGCTCCGTTACCGTGCAGCCTGCGGAATGCGCCGCCTCCACCACCTTCTTCGCGCTCATTGTTCCCATAATCACGCAAGAGGAATAGGGCGTGAGCCTTGTCCCCTTGACCGCATAAGCAACGACATCCTTTTCGGCTTTGGGCGTTTTCAAATCCGCCATCTGCAAAAAACTGTCCACCATTTCTTCGCGCTTGGGCTTGTCTCTGAAATCGGGACAATTGTTTTTGTCCTTTACTTCAACGTCGTATTTGAGCTTTAAATAACACGCAAGCAAAGAATTGACAAAAGTCAACCCTCCGTTGCCGTCCGTCGCAACGTGGAAAAAATCGACGGAAATCCTGTTTTCGTAAAACAAAACGCGTATGCTGGAATGACGGGAATCGAGCGGAATTTTTCTGCACGGAAAATCCACATCCTTTTCAACCGTCAGCGGATGCGTGGACGGTTCGAGATAATACCAGAAAAACCCTCGCTTGACGGCGCTCGTAACCGCGGGAAAACGCGGCACAAGAAAATTGAGCGCCTTTTGCAGAATAAGAGGTTCTACCTTTTCTTTTAGTAGCACGCTCACGCGAAACAGATTGTTTTTGTCCGCGCGCGTAGTGGACGGAAAAATCAGAGCGGCGTTGTCGAGCTTTACCCACTCCGCATCGGTAAACTGCTCGCGCGCTGCTTCCGTTATCCGCTTTTTGAGCTTGAAATCCTCCGCCTGCGCGGCGCTTAACCCCTCCTTTGAACGCGTCTTGACTCTCCTCTCTTCACGCGCAAGGTCGCGCAACGCCTCGTCGTCGAGAGTGCGCGAAAGCTTCTTTTCCGCACGCAAAATCAGACGCGCCGCCTTTTTTGAGCCGGTTTGACTCCGTTTGATATATTTTTTGATTGCTTTCATTTTTTCGGCGCCTTAACTCCGACGGTCACACCGACGGAGAAAAGCGTTGTATTATTATATCACATTCCGGCGCAATTTACAACAAAAATATTTTTATTCAAAGGCTCCCGCCTTTTCCCGCTCACGGTTGAACCATAAATAACATTTTAAAATATTCCCTTATGCGCTATAAGCGCCTTGGATAAATTTTACATTTTCTTCTATTGTTTTGTTTTATTGTTTTTTTGTGTTATAATGTTTTTAATTTACAAAGGGTATTGGCTATGATAACAAAAGTAGTAAAAGGTTGTCCGAAAGAACTTATTGAAAAAAGAAAAAACAGGATTCAGGAAGCGTTGGATATTAAATTTGACAATCCCCGTCAACCTGTTAAATTTGTTGTAGATACTCTGCCGGACGGAAATGAAGTTTATTTTCTTAAGCCCGGCAAGGAATATTCCAGAAAAGAACCGAATTTAAACGATATGTCCCCTAATGTAGGAGATTTATTTACTAAATTTTCATTTGCCGATATTTGGCAATTGCTTTGCAAATTGAGAAATGCAATAAGTTTTGACAATTATAAAAAACTTTCCGCAATTTTGTACAGGGTTGCATATTTAATCGATTTTACCGACAATCAAGGCAAAGTGAGATTTTCGCCGTCAACTGAACTGTTAAACGAAATACAGGAAATTCAAACAGACGCAATTCATAACAATTTAAATGTGAATATCTTGGCGTTTATTCATTTTATGGATATTTTGGGTTGGAACGACGAAATGAAAACCCACGCCAATAACGACGGCTTGAATTTTGTCGTCAAAAAACCGAAAATGGGCAGGATAAACACTATTTTGAGTTGCATTTCCATCCCGATTCTTTTTCAAGAATTTGTAGACGAGGTTTTGTTGCATAAAGATGATAAAGCAAACATCGATTTCTCTATCGTCATAAATGTTGCTCAAACCTTTTCAAGAACAAAAGGCGTTCACCCGTTGTCGAATAAGAAATTGGCAGAGCTGTTAAATCCTTTTTTACAGCTCTGATTGCTTGTTGAATTTCAATTTAAATTGTTCGCCGATTTGACCGTTATTGTTTAATCTGTCATTGATTAAATCAACGTATTTTGAGTCAAGTTCCGCGCTAATGAAATTTCTGCCCAATTCTTTTGCCTGAATAATTTCACCGCCGGAACCGCCAAAATGAATTAAAATTGTGTCATTCGGTTGTGTGCTCGCCAAGATCAGTTTTTCGACTAGCTTTTTGGGAATTTGACAAGAATGCATTGTTTTATCTTTTGAAACGTTTTTGACCAAATCGTAATATAGCCACGAGTAAGGCATTCTGCCGCAACTTCCGTTGGCTATATTTTGTTTTATACGCTTATCCGTAGGGTTTTTATAGGGCTCCGCCACTTGTTCTTTATACCATTTGTTTTCTTTTGATTTTGTGCAGTGTAATATGCTTCTGTGGGCGGTGGTGAATTTCTTCGGCGAGTGCCCCACATTGGTATTGTAAACCCAAACGTAATCAAAAACATTATAACAATGTTCGTCTAAAAATTTTACCCTTAAATATGAGTTTTGTTTAGGATAATTTATAAAAAACATATTGCCGTCAGGCTTCAAAACTCTCAATGACTCTTTTGCCAACTCTATATACCAATCAATGTATTCGGCAAAAGATTTTGTATATGATTTGCCGTTATACTTCATGCCGACGTTATAATCGGGATCGCTATAAATCATATCAATGGCATTGTCCGGCAAAGCTTTCAATATATTCATTATGTCGTCATTGTAAACTTTATTTATTTCCATAATTTCGCTTCTGCAATTATATTATAACATAAAAAAGAAAACAGATCAAGCGTTTGCAATATAATTACATAAATATAAAAAAAGTAATTGCCGCTGCAGCGAATACCCGATTAAATTAAAACTGACGCGCCGCGAAAAACATAGAGAAAGGACGCAACTTTGCGCCCTTTCCTTTGTTTTTGGCGGAGGCAGAGGGATTCGAACCCCCGTGCCCTTGCGGGCAAACGGTTTTCAAGTTTTATCCCGCGTTTGTTGCCTACCGTTTGTTATTGCTGTTTAACAGCCCGAATTGTCGAAAAATCAGCGTTTTGACCGCTCTTTTATCCGATAATTCGGGCTTTTTGCTGTGTTTTGGCATTGTTCCGCGTTCGTTGGCGTTTTTAATTTTCAGCGCATTTTTAACTGCTTTTTGTAGATGGTTTGTAGATGAATAATGTCGAGCGGTACAAACAAATTGTTCTATGAGGTTCAAAAAATAACTGGATTGAACGGAAAAATAAAAGCGGAAAGACGAAGATAAGCTAGATAAATTGTGCAAAGACTAAAATTATTGCAAAGGTGAAAAATGAGAAATATTGCAAAAATCAAAGCACGACAGAAAATCGATCTTCCATAATACGGTTGCTAAAATGGGAATGACGGATGCCATTGTCGAAAAAGATTTTTGGGTACGCTATATGCTTAATACTGTTCATAGCCGCGCCGATACAAATCAATGAATCGTTGCCTTAACGATAAAGGCTCCAAAATTTCTACATCATTTGCAAAACTGAAGAAAAAATATAGCGCCTGTTTTTCAGAACAATGGAATATATAAATATCACTATCGCTTTTTACATCACTTTCAATTCTCGTGTGGACAGGACGATGTATTACCGAATACTCATAACGCAAGAGTCCCTTTGCGGTGAATCGAATTTTTATGTCGATTAACGGTTCTCCAAAAAAGGTTGCACCAAATTCAGTAAGAATTTCATCTACCATATCAGTAGCCGGCAGGATCGCCTTACCTTTTGTTTTTAAAAAATTGATTCTTGAAAGCCGATAAGACCTCCATTCACCATTTACAGTCCCAACTAAATATTGAAATGTTCCTTCTTTTGATGGTACTATTTTGTATGGGGATATTTCGATGTCAGTGCCTGCGAAATTGATTTTTATAGCTTTGTTTCTATGAATAGCATTTTCAATAGGCTCAATAACAGCCTTTTTCAAAATGAGCTTCTCTCTTTCAAGAAAGCTTGTTCGCGCATAACTTTCTATCATACATTTTATAAATTGGGTAACAGTATATTTCCCTCCAAACGGATATTTATTTTCAGGATAATCAATCAATGCGTCTATAGCAGTTCTGCTTAGGCGCATTTTTATATACGACTGATAATCTTTTTTCTTTATTAAAGATTCCGTCAACGGAAAATCATTATCGTAAGAAGATATAATGGTGTTCACAAGCGTACCAAATGACAAACCTTTCCCTTGGACTGCACCAAAAATTAACCGATCGCTATCCAATACTTTTTGTGCAAGATGAGTGATATTCAAGTTGATATGTTCGCTTAAATTGATTGGGTCATAAATAGCCATAGTTGAGTTCCTTTATATGTTGTTTCCTATATGGTAACATAAATTAGGATAATAATCAATAAAAACGTAATAATGGAAACAAAAAAAGTTTTGAAATAGAATTAATTTTATATCTAAACTTTGCTATAATATAGGCACAAGTTCAGGAGGAACAGCTATGAAAAAATATTTTGAAGTTCAAGCTATGTGCGGTCATGTCGGCAAAGGAAAATATATCCCGATCAGCTTTCCGGTTATAGCCATAAACGGAAAAGAAGCAGCAGAAAAGGTACGCTCTTATCCACGTGTAAAGCATCACTATAAAAAAGCAATTTTAAATGTTTGGGAAATTTCTTTTGATAGTTACTTGAAATTAAAAGATGCTAATAATCTCGATGCATATCTCCATTGCAACAACATACAACAACAACGGCAAATCGAAAATTTTGAATCTCGTGTTCATTATATGCCCGTTTTTATCGAAAAGAAATATAAAAGAACAAAAGAATACATGATGTATAGACAACAAATTACGCGCCTTCACAATATCGATCAAGAAAGAAAAATACAAGAGTATTATTCATCGGCTTTAACCGATAACTCTTGGAATGATAAACCTATTGATTCTACGGGGGATAATAACAATATCTTTGCTTAGGAGAATTGAATTGATATACTATATTTCAGATAGTCATTTCGGGGATGAAAGAGTTATGCGTTTAGCCAAGCGTCCGTTCCATTCTGTTAATGATATGGATGATACGATGATCGCGCTGTGGAATAAGAAAGTCGGAGGCACCGATGTAGTATATGTAGTAGGCGATTTCGCCATAAATAATCAAACAGCCATTAAAACGCTGAAACAATTAAATGGTCAAAAAATACTTATTTTGGGCAATCATGATGCCTGTCTTAGTGAGCAGGCGCTACAGTACTTTGAGTCCACGGCAACAATCTGTACGATTAAGGACGGCGTACATAGTGTAACACTCTGTCATTATCCTCTTTTAAGTTATGAAAATTCAATTTACAACGGCTATCATGTATTTGGTCATATACACAATAATCCGCGAGATATAGCTACGAAAATCATACCATCCCTTCCGCGACATCTCAATTGCGGGGCAGATGTAATTGGCTTCATGCCCAAAACTCTTCAAGAATTGATTTATTTAAAAGAACAAACGATGCATGTTTGAAATAGCATAAAAGTACTCTTGTCTAAAACATGCTTTTTTGCTATAATATACTTGATGTCGGGTCGTACCTGACAAAATTCCATGCTGCACTCGGTGGCTTTCTTAGACAAAATAGTGTAAAGTTATTACGACAAAGGATAAATTGTTCCCGCTGATATAAGAAGCGCGATTACGTCAGCGGCTGATTTTGTAAAAAGGACAGGCAAAACAATGAAGTTATCTGAAAAAATAAGGATATTAAGAAAAGCACGCGGACTATCGCAGGAAGAGTTCGGTTATTCTCTTTCAGAGACCACCGATGGCGTGAGTAGACAGACTGTATCCGATTGGGAAAATGGCAAATTTGAGCCGAAGCTTGACAATATCCGAGATATAGCAAGGGTTTTAGACGTGTCGTTCGATGTGCTTTTGAATGAATCGGTCGATTTGAACGATACAGAGATACTGCAAAGCGTTCTCCACCAAGTTACTTCGGGCTTAAAGAAAACGATCAACACCAAAATACGCTACGATATATATCAGTACCGATTGGGGAAAAAGGATTATATCAAATTTTCGATTTGGATCGCCATCCTTTCAATTTTGCTAATTTCAGTTGTACTGTTTTCTGTCGGATTTAGCCTATCAATTACTCCGCTATATATAATCGGGGCGATATTTGGCATTCTTTCATTTATTGTGACGCCAACGGCAATTATCCATCTTATATTCTTTGCAAAAGCATACAAAGCGCCCTACGGCATCAAGATCGGTGAAATAAATAATACGCATCTGATCATTCAGACATATCAAAAAGCCAGCAACGTTATTTATCTTCCGATAGAAAAAATCAAATCCGTTTCCGTTGCAGATGATACAACGCTTCGCCGTGGAGATATCGTTATATCTTTGCTCGGACGGGAACAACCGATACGGTTACTAAATGTTGCGTTACCGCATCGCTTAGTGGAATTCTATATGCAGCTTCTGCAAATCAACGAAAGCGACGATTTGATTAAAATAATCTGAGGGGGGGGATTTGATACAGTGAAACAAAATAATTCATCACAAATAATTTACATCAATTCGATCATGAAGAATCCGTCTCTTTGCGACGGTACTGGGTACAGAACAGTACTGTTCTTGCAGGGCTGTGATCTGCATTGTAAGGGTTGCCACAATAAAGAAACTTGGGATATTGCCAAAGGGATTCGGATTACAGTTGCAGAACTTGCGGACACATTGCGGAAAAGTTGCTTTAATAAAGAACTTACTATTTCCGGCGGAGAGCCTTTAATGCAAGCAGACGCCGTCTATGAACTTATTACTCTCTTATACGACTTCGATATTTGCCTATATACCGGGCACGACATAAGCGAAGTCCCCCCAAAGATCCTTGATAAAATACACTATTTGAAATATGGGCCCTATATAGAAGAACTAAAAACGACAACTACTCCATTTGTCGGGTCTATCAATCAAGTTTTTACGGAGATCAGTCATGCAACTTCAGAATAAAAATGACAATGCCGCTAACAGAAAAAGCTATGTCGGCAGTATCTATAATATCGGAGAAAAGGCAGTGAAAGAATCTGTTCTGAATTCTCTTGACGAAAAATGGGCTAAGCTACACCGCGAAGGATACATTCATATCCATGATCTCGATGCTTACGGATTAACGTATAATTGTCTGACATTTGACATTCTAAAGGCATTCCCTTATTCGGATTTTGCCGGACTATCGAATATCCAGACCATTCTCGGCGTCTTTGACTTCTTAAAAGAATTATTTGAACGAGTCGGCAATGAGCAGAGCGGCGGCATGGCTCTTGCCAATTTCGATAACGACTTCGCAAGTATTTTTACAACTTTGAACGTCGATTATAAAAACAACAAAGAAATATTTTGCGCCGCGATCCGTGATCTTATTATTTGGTGCAACAATACGCATACACGGATGGGACAAACAAGCTACTATATATCTTTCAACCTCGGACTTGCCGAAAATGATTTCGCAAGATTTTTAACCTTTACTTTGCTCGATGAATTTTATCATGCAGGCGAACTTATCTATAAACCGAATATTATTTTCAAGGTTGCAAAAGGCATTAATCGCAATCCGCAAGACAGAAACTATGATTTGCTCGTAAAAGCGTTAGAGTGTACGGGCAAAAAGATGATTCCGACATATCTGCTCTGCGACTGTGAAATGGATAAAGATACATCTCCCGAGCTGTTGTCCGTTATGGGATGCAGAACTCGCGTCGTTACAGACAGATTCGGTAAATCGGGTGCTATCGGAAGAAGCAATATCGATAATATCACGATTAACCTGCCGCGCCTCGCTTTTGAAACTGTTAAAGATCATCCTGGCTTACCATCAGACGAGTTATTTGAGAAATGTAAAGAAAAATGGCTCTCTACTGCGGATACAGTTACGGAAATTTTGCTCGACCGCTTTCACAAGACGTGTATGCAAGACATAGATTTGTTCCCCACTTTGAAACAATACGACCTTCTGTGCGGAAATATCAATATAACAGGGCTTTCTGAAGTTTTTAAGCACGGCACGCTGTCTATCGGATTCATAGGATTAAGCGAGATGCTCGACGTCATTTTCGGTGGAAAATTTTGGGACAACGAGAAAATCTATAATGCTGCGCTCAATATGCTTTCTTTTATGCGCGGATATACCGACAAGCAAGCAGAAAAATATAACCTGAATTTTTCACTTTTAGCGACAAGCGGCGAACTTATCAGCGGAAGGTTCGTCGAAATTGATCAAACAAAATTCAAGTCGGACATTTTCAAAAAAGGATTTTATACGAACTCTTTTCACGTTGAAGTGGACAGTAAAATTCCGGCTTGGGAAAAAATCGAAAAAGAAGGGAAATTCCATGCCTACTGCAACGGCGGATGTATTAGCTATGTCGAACTTGCAGAGGCACCAATCGGAAATCCGCAGGGGCTTGACGAACTTGTAGAAATCGCAATCAATGCGGGCGTACATTATCTTGGTTTTAACTATCCCAAAGACGTTTGCGCAGAATGTGGTACAAGCGGAACATTCGATGTGTGCCCCGTCTGCAACAGCTCACATATTACGCGTATCCGCCGCGTGAGCGGATACCTTGAGATACAAGATTACTTCACATCCGGCAAAAAGCATGAGGCGAAAACGAGGAAGGCAAATTAACGGAGAAAACAGATGGTACACTTATCGATCGAAGGAATGGACGGGATCGGAAAATCGACGACCTGCAAGTTGCTTGCAAAGCGGCTGGGTTTTTTATTTGTAGAAAAACCTCTTCACCTGCTGTTTGATAAAACAGAGGAAAGTTTTGAGGAATATATCAGAATACGCGATCAGGTAAACAGGAATCCGAACAGAGATTTTACTGCACTTTTTTATGGGCTCGGGAGTCTTTATCTCTATGAAATGTACAAGGATCAAAACATTATCACCGATCGCCATCTTGCATCCAATTATGCATGGAGCGGAACAGAAACGAACGAAGATGTGTATGAACTTCTGCTTAAAAAACTTGGAAAGCCTCGTTTGACCGTCATTTTGACTGCGAACGAGCAAACGGTGATAGAGCGATTGAAATCACGCGATCCGAATGACAGCGATATTCAAAAAGCGGTTAAAACTAAAACAGTCAGTAAGCGGATGATTTTTTTCTGCGAAAAATTTGCTCTGCCGCATGTCGTTATAGATACAAGCGACTTAACGCCTGACGAAGTTGTAGATAAAATATTAAACATATGGGAAACGATATGACGTCATTAAGTGATTTACGCCTCAGTAAAAACATGAAATACACGGCTCTGTATTGGGCGATGCGGTTTTATGAATACGCACCCGATTTATACCGAAAAGAGTATAAAAACGGTACATGTGTAGAAATCAATGCGGAAAAACAAACGGCTTTTACCGATAAGACAGAATTGTCTTTGAATACGCATGAAAGTTTTGTCGTGTTAGAACTCCTTGACAGACTTTTTTCACTCGGATACACGCAAAACGATATTCATGTCGCAGGGGCGCGAGTACAATTCCGTAATTTTACTGTTTATTGTCATGTATGGGACGATGCAATGGACTATCCCGTGACGGACAGAGAGATCGCGTACAAATCAAGATTGGTCAGCGGCGTTTTGGAATATCAGTCAAAAATACGCTTCGCCGGCAAAAACTTTGATTACGGTGCATTTGAAGAGTATGATACCTTCCATTTCTCTGTTCGAAAGTGCAATCAATTTTCATCACAAGATTTTATTTATTGCGAAAATCGACTGATGAAATATACCGGTAAAGAGAAAGCTGTTGTGATCCCTGACGGAACGGAAGAAATAGAATCATCGGCTTTTTGGGACAATCAATTCATTGAGGAAGTAGTCATACCCGATACAGTCGTAAATTTAGGCGGCGATACGTTTTATAACTGCCGTAATCTTCAAACGATCAACATTCCAAAGAATGTGCGCTTCATGGGAAATAATCCGTTTGCGGGATGCCCTCACCTTAAATTGAAAAATCAGTCCCCGTTTTTTGTTTATGAAAACGGCATTTTGTATAATCGAGAAAAAGACAGTATCATTTACTGCTCTATTATAGGCAACGAAGCGGAATTAAAAATCCCCGAGGGAGTTAAAATCATCGGGAAGCACGCATTTTATCTTTGTGACAGATTTGAAAAGATCACGCTCCCTGCGTCCCTTCTCAAAATGGAGAACAATCCTTTTTCCGGCTGCTCCAAGTTGGAACTGATCTGCGCTTCTTCCGCTTACAACGTGAAAGATGATGTGATCTACAACCGTTATAATACAGCCGTTGTAGGCGTTTTGAATAAAATCAAAACGGAGCGGCTCGTTATCCCGGAAGGAGTAAAAACGATCAACCGCAACTCGTTTTGGAACTGTAAAGGAATACAAAAAATCGTGTTTCCAAAAACGCTTGAAGATATTGGATATAATCCGTTTGTAGGCTGTTCAAGCATCTGTTTTGAGAGCAATTCACCTTGCTTTATGGTGAAAGACGACGTGTTATACAATCATGATGGTTCTAAGTTGATTTGCTACCCCGCATGGAAAGCAACGGGCGAAGTGTATTTGTCGGATTCGGTCATCACATTGGAGCGCGGTGCTTTTTCAGGTTGTGACAAAATGACGGCAATTCATCTCCATAATGTCAACGTTATCAATAAATCTTGTTTTACGAACTGTACGGCACTTCAAAAAGTGTATTGCTCGGATCTTATAACATACATCGGCGAATGGGCTTTTGCATATTGTTGTAGTCTGAATGAAATTTCGGTCGGCAAGGATACAATCATCGATAACAACGCTTTTTCAAATGCGAGTCCAAAGATTAAGGTTCGGGAAACTCCAGAGAATTATTTAATCGAATCGGATAACATCTATACTCTTGCGGCGATGCAAAAGCATTACCGAGGAAAGATCGACGCAATTCTTATCGATCCGCCATATAATTCCAATATCGATTATATCGGGTATCAAGATGTCGCTTTTGAAAACGGTTATCTCGGATATATGTATGAACGGCTGCAAAAAGCATATCCGATCCTTTCAGAAAAAGGCTTTATGGTCATCAATATTGATGAAGGCGAAGTAGCTAATTTAATGTTACTATGTAAAAAAATATTCGGAGCAGAAATGGTTTCCCTTCATCGGTGGAAAAAGAAAAACCCGCTGTTTGATCAAAACCGCGTAGTTCTGAATCCGAATAAAGTTCAAACAGATTATGAATATATTATCGTTTGCAAAAAGAGCTCGGCAAGCATCCTGAAAAATATACGACAGCCGTATTTGGACAATGGCGTATGGAAAGAGACGGAAGTTCCGTTCCCTGACGACTTCGACTGTTTCGGAACGACTTCATCCGCCAAAGATGAAATTGCAGATATCTTCGGTAAGCGTGAATATTTTTCTACTCCAAAACCCGTAAAGCTTATCAAAGAATTGATTCGGGCAACGACCGATAAAAGTTCGATTGTCATGGATTTTTTTGCTGGAAGCGGTACGCTCGGACAGGCAGTCAAATCGCTCAATGACGAAGATTGCGGGACTCGCAGCTTTATTCTCGTTAACAACCGTGAAAGCAACATTTGCCGGACCGTAACCAAAAAGCGTTTGGAGTCTGCAAATGTGAAATTTAAGTTTCTATATTGAATGGGGAATTGCGTTTGCGTCAGTACGGAATCACAATAAGCACTATATAATAACTATAGCACTATATAATAACTATACAGAAAAGAAAATTCAAAAAATAGGTAAGTATATGCCACTCATTATATATAAATTTGCCGACGGACATACGGAAGAAATCGAAGTTTCCGACGAAGTTGCGGCGGCATTCGCGCAGTTGGAAAAGTATGAAAAGAAAGTAGAACGCAAAGAAACACGTCGGCATGTTTCCTTAAATTTACTTATGGAAAACGGCTATGACTTCTCTGCTGACGATACCGATATTTTGGATGTTCTCGATAAGGAAAAACAAGAAAAATCAGAATGGCGAGAAGAACGATTCCGCAGACAAGTTTTGGACGATAAGAAAATTGAAATCTTTTCATTACTTACCTTTCGGCAAGCAGATGCGTACTTTCGGCATAAATATTTGCATATTCAGAAAACAGAGATTGCAAGATATTTGAACGTAACCGAAGGCGCAGTCCGTAAACTTATCAAAAAAGCGGAAGCAAATTTACAAGAATACAGATTAGCAAACGAGAAAGAAGTTAAACTGTTGGAAGCAATTTTCGGCTCTGTTTTATAGGGGGTACGATTTTTTGCGCCCCTTATGGCTATATTATGAAGGGACTTTTCTCAAAACTGAATAGAGATTGAAAAGTCAGTCCGTTATCGGGCTGATTTTTTGTATGTCCCGAAATATTGTCATAGGCGGTAATCAAGTGAGCAAGAAAGACGAACGGCGGGAAGCGCTTTTGCGGTTTATCCGCAGGCGGAGCGGGCGGCGGTTTACCGTGGCGGTTATAGCGAGAGAGTTCGGCGTGAGCGAGCGGACAATACAGAGCGACCTCTCCGTTTTGGAAGTATTCGGACAGATTAGACGGACGCCGAGTTATAATTCGCTGCACCGACAAAACGGAAATATTATCGTTTATACGGGCAGCCGCAAGCGGCAATCTCATAAATCGGATGACGGATAATTTGGGCTTGTTGAGGGGTGAAGTCAAATCGAACGAAAATGAAGCAAAAAGACCTATTTTGTGGAACAGGATAAGAAGTGAGACTCAAACTGAGTCACACTTACATCTCACGGGAAGGCGGGATACCCGCTTCCGTCTTTTGAAGAGTGAAATTTATTGTTGCAAAATTGCCGTTTTAAGCCGTGTTCTGCGCGTGTCGGTCGGGAATCAAAGATATGTTCCAAGTCACTTATAAGCGAATTTAAGCGCGGATACGAACTTACGGCGGCAGCGTTACAAAATATGATTTGGAGGGTTGAATGTTCAAAGAATATCCCGACGTGGTGAGCGTCGAACAGTTGATGGAAATGTTGCAGATCGGGCAATCGCTTGCATATCGCCTTTTGCGAAGCGGCGCTATTCCGGCAAAACGAGTCGGACGGAAATATATCATTGCAAAGGTCAATGTGATCGAGTTTGTCTGCGGTATTTGCAAGGAGGCGGCGTAATGAAGGGGCGGCTCGTAGTAAAAAACAGAAAATATTATGTCGTCATCTCCTATCAGGACGAAAGCGGTAAGAGCAAACAAAAATGGGTTGCTACGGGGTTGGACGAGAAGAACAACAAGCGCGCCGCAATGGATATGCTGCGGACAATCGAAGCAAAATTTGCAAACGGAACGCTCGGTGCGAACTCGCTGCAATCGCAAAAAAGTTCGGCACGAGAGCCCGAACAACAAGAAGATGTTTCCTCGAATGATAGTCCGCTCTTTTCGGATTACCTCTATGAATGGTTACAGATAGCAAAGACGAATATACAGGTAACTACATATTCGGTCTATAAACACAGAGTCGAATACATTGCCGCTTATTTTGCGGAAAAGCGCACTCGGTTAAAAGATTTGAAACCCAAAGATATTCAGGAATTTTATACCTATATGCAGCAGAACGGGAAAAGCGTACAAGAGGCTCATCATTGCCATACCGTTTTGCACAGAGCTTTGGAAGTGGCATATCGGAGCGATTATATCCTGACCAACCCCGCCGATAAAGTGGAGCGGCCAAAATCCCCGAAATTCAAAGCCAAATTTTATACGGCAGAACAGATGCTGACGTTCTTTCAGAAATTGCAAGGCGATCCTTACGAATACATTTATAAGTTGACCGCCATATACGGCCTGCGGAGAAGCGAAGTGTGCGGTTTGCGTTGGAGCGCGATCAATTTTGAAAATGATACGATTACGCTTGACCATGCCGTAGTGCAATGCGAGGTTGACGGAAAGAGAGTTTTGGTTACGAAAGATAAAATGAAAAATCAATCGAGTATGCGCACTTTGCCGCTGTTGCCCGCCGTAAAAGATATTCTGCTTAATTTGAAAAGAGAGCAGCAAGAGCGCGCCGAAAAATACGGGCAATACTATAATCGGCAGTACCGAGATTATGTTTGTGTGGATGAAGTAGGCAAGCTTATCCGTCCCGATACTCTGACGACACATTTCAAGTCATTCCTTGTGCGCAACAATCTTCCCGTCATACGTTTTCACGAATTGCGGCACAGCTGTGCAAGTATTCTGATCGCAAGCGGCGTCAGCATGAAGGCGGTACAGGAATGGCTCGGACACAGCACTTTCTCCACCACGGCAGACATTTACAGCCATTTGAATTTTTCATCAAAGCTCGGCATTGCCGATACGCTTTCGGACATTCTCGCGGGAAATACGTCTCTTAAAAGGCAAACTGCGCCCGATACGATAGAAACTATGCAGAAAATATTTTCGACGGCGGAAATAGAAAAGCCTGCAAGCGAAAATCATTTGCAGACTTTTGAGGTGTTGGATGAGGACGACGAACCCGTTGAGGAAAATGCAGCAGCGGAAGTTTCGCAAAATACCTCGCCCGATGATGCCAACGATTTATCTGTATTCAAAAAAGCGAAAGAAGAAATGTCGCGGCTCGGTTTGGAAACGCTTGACGAATACTTTGAATATCTCGACTTTCAAGAACGCCTGCAAAAGCGCCGCGAAAAGTCAAAGGATATGGAGATGTAGTTATACACTAATAGTTATGTCGATTTTTAAAGCCAATATATTGCGAAAACAACGTAAAACTGAGATATAATTAATACTTTAAAACTTGCAAAATTATTTCGCCGTATTGGTTTAAACAATATATTGTTCCACTATCGCTATTATTATCAGCGGAACCACTGTCTATTCCACAATTTTGTAAAAAACCATAGGAGTATAATCTATCCAAACATTCGTCTTTTGAAGACAGTTGCGTTTCTTGTTTTATGAAAAGAAGTATTGCTTTTAAATCATCAAAAAATGACCTATTAATATAATATGCCGTTCTAAAAAAGCAATCTGACTCTATATTAACATCTATACAATAGGCAAAAACTTTTCCAATTAAGGCTGCTTTTTGGCAATCATCGACTTGACATAAATACTCAAGCAAAAGTTCCCCATTGGTTTGAGTATATTTTTCATTTGTAATATGTTTAGCCAAAAAAGTATCCATTTTGGCTTTATGTTTAGAAGATTGATATTTTGCATTTTCAAAAAAAGCAAGCAATTTTTTGAGCAAACGTTTGTCATAAATGTTTTTTCCTAAAATAATAACATCCTTGATAAGACTCACGATTGGCACTCCAAAACCAAACGGGGCAATGACAGCATCAAGCCCATCAACGATCAAATCTTTACTACTCGATTTTAATTCTTTTCTTTGGCACATTCAATTTTTCCTCTTATACAGCGTTTGGGGTTATTATCTTTCAATTTTCATATTGAAATAATTAAAAAAAATACGAGCCTCATTATATTTCTGATGTTCGTATTATTTTTTGTGGCGGAAGGTGAGGGATTCGAACCCCCGGACCCTTGCGGGTCTCCAGTTTTCAAGACTGGTGCCATCGACCTCTCTGCCAACCTTCCGTATCGAAATTGCCGATAAATCGGCAATTTTTTATTCAGTTTTGCGTTTCTACAAGTTTAAACCGCTTGATTTGCAATTTGTAGAAACGTTTATAGAAATTGCAGCGTTTGCGGATAGTTTGTAGAAAACTGACTTGCAAATCGACTGTTTTGACAACAAATATTTTATCACAAAATACAGGACAAAATCAATCGCTTGTGGGGCAAATCTGCCGAAGTACTGTTTTCGTTGTAGAAACGAGGGGCGCGTTTAGACCGCTTGATTTCAAGCGCATTTCAAGACCGCCTCGTTGTGACCGCTTCGATATGCCTCCGTAATTTTAATTTCAAAAAAGCTGCGCAATTTTTCGATTTAAACGACTGCGGAACCAAACTTTACTTTTTGATATGCAACACCGTTACCGCATATTGCTCGGCGTGCGTTTATTTTAACAGAACGACGCTGTTTTGTCAACGCTGCGGCGCGGGCTGCCGAGTTTAAAAGCAAACAATTTGACGAAATTTGCTTAACTCAATATTTTCCGCCTGAAAAAAACGTGTTTGACGGCCAACAGGCGGCGCAAAGAGCTTCCTCTTTTTACGTTTTGCGTCTCCAACGCCCGCCGCCTGCGCTTATAACACACATTTTAAACAATAATAGACAGCTTTATTCAAGCCCGTCGTCGCCCCGTCAATCGCCGTCGGACTCCTCCGGCGCGTCTCTCAATTCAAATTGGTCGCTGTCCAGCTCCCGCACCACCGTATGTTTTACCTTTTTAATCTTTCCGGAAACAAAAAAGTTAACCGCAAAGCCCAAAATACCGTTAAGCAGAGAACACACGCCGAGATAAACAAACAACGCCCTTTCGGCTCCGAAGGGGTCGAACAGCAGCACCACTCCCAAGACAAGCAGCAGCGCCGCGTACGCCGTTTCCGCCCACCAGAATTTTACTCCGAACCTCTTCATGTCCGCAGCCGTCTGAAACTCGAAAATGCTTTTCCCGACCAGCAGAATGCCGAAAAGCAGAGCAAAAATTTCCGTCTGTGCGAATATATCCGCCGAGCTGACAATAAAAATACCCGCGAAAACGTCGATGATTCCCCACAGAAAACCGAAACGAACCACCGAATACAAAAAATAATTTATTATCTGCACCAAACCGCTGACAATGAGCATGGCTCCCGCAAAATAACAAACGGTACGTTTCGCTGCGTCGGGCACGGCAAGCAGACAAATGCCGAGAACAAGATAAAGCAATGAAACGACGACAGACTGTGCTTTGAGCTTTTTAAATATTCGCATAATAATCTCCGTTGCTCTTGAAAATTGGTTTTGATTATAGCACACTCCCGCAAAAAATGTTAAATCTTTGAAACGCATAATTTTAAAAATAGACAAATTTCCGAATTTGTGCTATCCTGTTGCGGGAGAAAAAGCATGAAAAAATTGGTGGCAGTCATAGATATGCAAAACGATTTCATCTGCGGCGCGCTTTCAAACTCGGATACGGAAAAAATTTTGCCGGCAGTCGCGGAGTACGTAAAACGCGCGGACGAACAGGGCGCCGAAATAGTTTTCACCCGCGACACTCACGACGAAAACTATGCGCAGACTCAGGAGGGGCGAAAACTGCCCGTGCCCCATTGCGTCAAAAACACAAAGGGTTGGCAAATCGCCGAAGCTCTGTCGGATTATGTCCAAAACGTATTCGACAAATACACTTTCGGCAGTCTGCTGCTTGCGCAGTACGCGCTTGACAATCAATTCGACTGCATAGACCTCGTAGGCGTCTGCACAGACATCTGCGTGATTTCAAACGCGCTTTTGCTAAAAGCGTTTTTACCCGAAGCGGAAATAAACGTCGTGGAAAGCTGCTGCGCGGGAGTCACTCCCGAGCGGCACAGAAACGCCATAGAAGCCATGCGCGCCTGCCAAATCAACATAATTTGAAAAAATAAATTTAAAAACAAAACGCGCGGCTTCCGCGCGTTTTTTGTTGCATTTACATAAACAAAATCAGGCTTATCGCCATTATCAGCATACCCGCAACAAGCCCCGCGTTTACCGCAAACTTTTTCGGCGACTGCTCGTGTGCCGACGGCAAAAGCTCCGCAAGCGCTATGTAAAGCATGATTCCCGCAACCGCTCCGTACAGAACGCCGAACACCGTTTCGTTGAGAATGGGCATAAGCATCAGATAACCCGCAATCGCCCCCAGCGGCTCGGCAAGTCCAGACAGAAAAGAGTACCAGAAAGCCTTGCTCCTGCTCCCCGTCGCAAAAAACACGGGCGTGGACACGGCGATTCCCTCCGGAATGTTGTGTATGGCGACGGCAGCAACCACCGGCACGGCAAGCTTGGGATTGTCAAGCGCGAAAACAAAGGTCGCAAGCCCCTCCGGAAGATTGTGCACGGCAATGGTAAGCGCCGTAAATATCCCCGACCTGAGCAGACGCTTGCGTTTTTTCTCCTCATCGCAAATCTCCCCGCCAAACTCCTTTTTTTCCTTTTCGGGCAAAAGCCCCTCTATCAGCATGACTGCCGCAATGCCGCAAAACAGCGAAACAGCCGAAAAAATCGCACCCTTTACCTGTCCGAAGCTTGCGGCGAGCATTTCCTGAGAATTTTTAAACAGCTCCGCAAAGCAGACGTATATCATAACCCCCGCGGAAAATCCCAAGCTGACGGACAAAAAGGTTTTGTTGCTCTTTTTGGCAAACAGCGCTATCAAGCTGCCTATACCGGTAGAAAGTCCGGCTATCGCGGAAAAGAGCAGCGCCTGCCAGACGTTCTCGTTCATATATCCTCCCTCTTTATACTATGCCCGCCGACACGGAAAAGCCAAACGCCGCGTTTTCAAAGTCGATAAATTTTAGTTATAACCGCATACAAAAAAATTTCTTTTCAGCAAGCTATACATTTCCGTTGACATTGAATTTTTATTTGTTAAAATAATATTGGTTGAGATTGGCTTTGAGCTGCTTTATGCCCTTTCAAGGCGCAAAACCTGAATTTTATTCATGTTTTTTGCAGCTTTTGCCCTTGAAAGAAAGGCAAAAATATGAATAAAATTCATATTTATAAAAAATTTCAACCTTAATTCGCTATAATTATAGTTTATGCCTACACTTTTTCAATTCGAGCCTAGTCGGGCATAAGCCGTAAAAAATATAAAAAAGGAAATTCGTTAAATGAAGGCACAAAAAGTTCAATTCACTGAAACCGTTTTGAGAGATGCGAATCAGTCCCTCATCGCGACACGGCTGCCCTACGACAAATTCGACGGCATACTCGAAGAAATGGACAAAGCGGGCTATTATTCGATAGAGTGCTGGGGCGGAGCAACCTTTGACTCATGTCTGAGGTTTTTAAACGAGGACCCTTGGGAAAGATTGAGAAAAATCCGCAAAAAGGTCAAAAACACCAAGTTGCAAATGCTGCTTAGGGGACAAAACCTTTTGGGCTACCGTCATTATCCCGACGACGTGGTAAAAATGTTCGTCAAAAAGAGTGTGGAAAACGGCATAGACATAATCCGTATTTTCGACGCGCTCAACGACACAAGGAATATTAAGGTTGCGGTCGAAGAAACCGTCAAGGCGGGAGCAATCGCAAGCGGAGCCATTTCCTACACCACGAGTCCCGTCCACACCCTCGACAATTTTGTCGGCGTCGCCTCCGAAATGAAGGAAATGGGCGTGTCCACAATATGTATCAAGGATATGGCGGGCGTCATGGGACCGCAGGAGTGTTACGACCTGGTCAAAGCGCTTAAAGAAAAGGTCGGTCTGCCCGTCGTTCTGCACACGCACTGCACCACGGGCCTTGCCTTCATCACATATCTTAAAGGTATCGAAGCGGGCGCGGACGTTATCGATACCGCGTCGTCGGCTTTTTCGGGAGGCACGTCGCAGCCTGCGACGGAAACGCTTGTTTACGCTCTGAGAGAATTGGGCTACGACTGCGTTGCCGACGCCGACGTAATGAAAAAGGTAAACGACTTTTTCAAGCCTATACGCAACGATTACATAGCAGACGGCACTCTTATGCCGCTAGCTATGGTCACGGACACCGACGCGCTCAATTACAAGGTGCCGGGAGGAATGCTGTCCAACCTGTTTTCGCAGCTCAAACAGCAGAACGCACTCGACAGACTCAATCAGGTTTTGGAGGAAATTCCCCGCGTGAGAGAGGACCTCGGATATCCCCCGCTCGTCACGCCCATGAGTCAGATGGTAGGCGTGCAGGCGACGCAGAACGTGCTGCTCGGCGAACGCTACAAAAGCATAGGCAAAGAGGTCAAGGCTTATCTGCACGGAGAATACGGCCGCGCGCCCGGCAAGGTCAACCCCGAGCTTGTCAAAAAGGCGTTGGGAGAAGAAAAACCCATCGAATGCCGTTTTGCTGACACTTTGAAGCCCTCCTTTGAAAAAACCAAAAAGGAACTTTCCGGCACGGCGAAAAGCGACGAGGACGTTTTGAGCTACATCGCTTTCCCTCAGGTAGCGGAAAAATTCTTCGAGGAAAGGCGCAAAAAGGAAGAAAACGTCGTTTCCTACACCATCGAAGCGGTGACGGAATAAGGAGAACGGAAAATGCTGAATCTTTTATCTTTTGCCGACGTCGAGCTTACTTTCGGCGAAGCGGCGCTTTACTCCGTCATAGGCTTTGTGCTCATAATTGTCGTGCTTGCCGTCATGGCTCTTTTAATCGCTCTGCTCAACTATCTTACAAAGAAAGCGGTCAAAAAGCAGCCCGCGGGCAAACCGCAGGAGGACTCAACCCCCGCTCCCGGCTCGTGCGGCAGCGTAAAGCTCTTCGACGTGCCCGACAAGGAAGCCGCCATGATTATGGCTATTGTCGCGGACGAGCTGGAAACTCCGCTCAACGAGCTGAAATTCGTTTCCATAAAAGAAAAAAAGGAGAACAAGGACTGAAATGAAATACAACGTCAAATTAAACGGAAAAATCTACGAGGTAGAGGTGGAAAAAGGCGTTGCCTCTCTTCTTAAAGAATATGACGCCATATCGGCTCCCGCTCCCGCTTTGCCGGCTCAGGCTCAGCCCGCAGCCCCCGCGCCTGCGGACGCCGTTACCGCTACGGTGACAAAGGGCGCAAACGCGGTGGAGTCCCCTCTGCCCGGCGTCGTTATGGAACTCAAAGTAAGCGTCGGCGCCAAGGTAAAGCGCGGCGACGTCGTGCTCACTATCGAAGCCATGAAAATGGAAAACGAAATTTCGGCAAGCAAGGACGGAACCGTCACGGCGTTTTACGTGCAGAAGGGTTCAAAGGTAGAGCAAGGCACTCCCATTTACGAGCTTGCCTGAAAGGAGCGACATGAACATAGGAGATTTTTTAAGCAACCTGTTCAGCAGCTCCGGCTTTGCCACAATGGACTGGAAACAGGCAGTCATGATTTTAATCGCCTGCGTTTTGCTTTATCTTGGTATTGTCAAAAAATTCGAGCCGCTGCTTCTTGTCGGCATAGCCTTCGGTATGCTGCTGACAAACCTGCCCGGCACGGGCATTTACCACCCCGAAATGTGGTTTGACAACTCCAAGCCCGACTATATGGACGTGCTGCAAAACGGCGGCCTGCTGGACATACTTTACATAGGCGTCAAGACAAGCGTTTATCCCTGTCTGATTTTTCTCGGAGTGGGCGCGATGACCGACTTCGGTCCCCTGCTCGCCAACCCCAAATCAATGCTGCTCGGAGCGGCGGCGCAGCTCGGAATTTACTGCGCGTTCCTGATTGCGGTGTGCTTCTTTACCGGCAACGAATCGGCGGCTATTGCCATTATCGGCGGCGCCGACGGACCTACGGCTATTTACGTAACCAATCAGCTGGCTCCCCACCTGCTCGGACCGATTGCGGTCGCGGCTTATTCCTACATGGCGCTGATTCCTTTGATTCAGCCTCCGCTGATGAAGATGCTCACCACCAAAAAGGAAAAGCTGATTCGCATGGAGCCGCCCAAAAACGTTTCCAAGGCAGCAAAAATCATTTTCCCCATTATGGTGACAATCATCACCGCGCTTTTGCTCCCCTCCGTCGCTCCACTGCTCGGCTGCCTCATGCTCGGCAACCTGTTCAAGGAGTGCGGCGTCACCGAAAGACTTTCCGACACGGCGCAGAACGCTCTCATGAACATAGTCACCCTTTTGCTCGGCATCTCGGTAGGCGCTACCGCAACTGCGGAAAACTTTTTGTCCCTCAACACGCTGCTCATCATCGGTCTGGGACTGTTCGCTTTCTGCTTCTCCACCGTCGGCGGCGTTCTGTTCGGAAAGCTCATGTGCTGGCTTACCAAAGGCAAAATCAATCCTCTTATCGGTTCGGCGGGCGTATCCGCCGTGCCTATGGCGGCGAGAGTGTCCCATACGGTGGGAAGAAAATACGACCCCGACAATCATCTGCTCATGCACGCAATGGGCCCCAACGTGGCGGGCGTCATAGGCTCTGCCGTCGCGGCAGGTATTTTCCTCGCTATTTTCCTTTAAATCAATATAAAAGAAAAACGGCGCGACGCGCCGTTTTTCTTTTGCGGGCAGTCGGAGGATTGCGCAAATTTTTCCTTTTTTGCGCACCTTTTACGCTTGCTTTTTGCCGCGAATCTGTTAAAATAGTTTGGTTAAACTTTAATCTTTTTGTCAGGTGAAATCATGCAAGAGAAAAACGATACTTTACAATCGGCAAAAATGCGCAGTATGCCCATGGGAAGGCTGCTGCTTAATATGTCGCTTCCCGCCATCATATCCATGTTTATCGACGCGCTTTACACAATCGTGGACAGTATGTTTTTGTCGCAGTACAGTCAGGTCGCGTTCGAGGCGGTGGGCATTTCTTTCCCTATGGTGATGATAAAGATTTCGCTCGCGCTGGGAATAGGCGTGGGCGCAAACGTATTCATATCGAGAAAGCTCGGCGAGGGCGACCGCGAAGGCGCGGACAATGTCGCGCGCACCGCCGTTTTTCTTTCCATTATCGGCTCGCTGCTGTTTGTGGCGCTCGCCTTTACCGTGTCCGTCCCCTTTATGAAGCTGTTTACGGAAGACGCGGAAATGATAGATATGGGCAACGAGTACCTTATTTATATGCTCGGACTGTCCGTTTTTTCCGTAGTCAGCATTGTCGCGCAAAAGCTGCTTCAAGCTACGGGAAACATGAAAGCGCCTATGGTAAGTCAGGCGCTCGGCGCAATAGTCAATATCATACTCGACCCTATTTTCATTTTCGACGAATTCTGGGGCATGAAATGTCTCAACATGGGCGTTGCGGGCGCGGCGATTGCCACAATCATCGGACAATTTGTTGCCTGCGCGTACGTTATTCTCGTGTTTATCGTAAAAAAGCAGGACGTGAGCATAAACCTCGCCAAAATGAAATTAAAATGGAACACAGTGTGGAACATATTCCGCATAGGTCTGCCCACGTTCATACTAAACGCGCTCGGCTCGTTCACCACCATTATACTCAACAGCATACTCAAAGCGTATCCCAACGGAATAAGGGTTCTGACCATTTATTTCTCCACTCAAAGCTTTGTCTTTATGCCGGTATTCGGTCTGATGCAGGGCACACTGCCCATTCTCAGCTACAATCTCGGCGCAAACGACCGAGCGCGATACAACGACTGTTGGAAAAGGTCTCTGATTACTTCGGTAGCCATTATGGCGGTAGGACTTTTGCTATTCCAAATTTGTCCCGGTCTCATTGTGGATATTTTTGAGACTACTCCGTCGCTCAGGGAGGACACTATTTACGCTTTCAGGTGCATAAGCTGGTGCTTTTTGCCGGCTTCGCTGGGCATATTGCTCGTCACGACGTTCCAATCGCTCAACATCGGATTGTTCTCCATGTTCCTCAGTATGTCGAGACAGCTGATTTTCCTGATTCCCATGGCATATCTTCTGGACTATTTCTTCCAAATGAGCGGGCTTTTCTATGCCTATCCGATAGCGGAAACGCTTTCACTCGTCATCTTTGCTCCCATAGCGTTGAGGTGCTATCGAAAAGTTTTCAAAAAACGCGGTGAAATGTCCGACGACGGCAGCGGCGACGAAGAACACGCGGAGCTTTCCGTAAGCACGACGTCCGATTGAACTTTTTTTCTCTCTTTTCATTGCATAAAGAGGCAAAAAGTTGTATTATTTAAGCGGAGGCGCTTTTATGCTGTTGTTGACGCAATCATTGGGAGTTTCGGATATTCCGGATTTGATAGTAGCGGCGCTCTGGGGCGTTGCCGCAGTTCTCGCCGTCATGACCTGCTTCATTTCCAAAAACAAACGGGCGGTCGTCGGACTCTCGCTGCTGGCGCTCGCGGCGGCAATGCGCGTCGTTGCCGCAGTCTTTTCAAGCCAACTGAACGCAAACAAGCTTTCGGAAATAACAGAAACGGCGCTGGGCGTTCTCACCGCCGCGGCTGCGATTGTTATGCTCACCTCTAAAAACAGGCTCAGCCGCGCGCTGTGGCTCACTGCTTCTATATGTATACTGCTGCTTCAAACGGGTTATCTCGCCGTGCTTCCCATGAGCGACGTTTTAAATTCGGCGGCGGCGCAGAATGCAGCGGCGCTTACGCTGAAATCGTTATATTACGCTTCGCCGGTGTTCACTGCGGCGCTGCTGCTTGCACTGTTTTTAAACTTTGTACTCAAAAAAAATTCCGCAAAGGAAAGTTCAACAACGCCTGTCACAGAGACGGGCAACGCTGCGGAAACGGAAACAAACACGGAGCAGTCCGAGGAGGCGCAAGCGCAGACTGCGCAGAGCGACAACGCCGCGACGGAAGCGGACGGCGGCGAAAAGGCGTCGGACGAACGGGAAGAAAGCTTATCCGCCGCAGCCCCCGCCCTCTCTCCGAGCCAACCTCCCGCGCCTAAAAAACGCCTTCTGTATTGCAGACACTGCGGTTTCAGAACGGAATCCATTTATTCGACGTGCCCGCGCTGCTCAAACGAAATGACGGAAATTCTGATTTGCCCGAACTGCCGCACGGAAACCTACGGAGTTTTCTGCGGAAATTGCGGCACAAAAGTAAAAAAATAATTTCATTTTATTTTCTTGCATTTGAAAATCAACAAAACAAAACGTCCGCTTTAAAGCGGACGTTTTCAATATGCTTTTTACAGCGCCATCGCGCCCACATAACCCATGAGGTTATCCCATGTGCCGGGGAAGAACTGAAGTATAACCACTGCCGCAACGATGACGTAGAATATAATTCTGAACAACAGATTGCGCTTTATCATAGCTTCAAAACCTACGACTAATGTCACGATTATGAACGAATACTGCTGAATTACCATAAGCACGTTCAAAACACCGTCGGGCAAAAACATGAACTGCGCGTTGATTGCAAGAAACACGTAAAGTATCAAAGCAAGCACGGCAAGTATTTCGCCGATGATATCGAACACTTTTTCAAGGCTTTTTCTCATTTACTTAACCTCCTTTCAAGATTTATCTCAGCCGCGCTGCGGCGAAATATCCGTTTTGTCAAAATTTTTGCGGCGACGGATTGGAATAAACCACAAACTCCAACTCGTACTCTCCGTCGCGTTTTTTCGCAACCCTCTCCGAAAGCGTCCAACCGAGCCTGTCAAGGTCGGGGAAAAACACCGACGCCTGTCCGTCCGCGTCCACCTTGGTCACGTAAACGCGCTTGCAAAAAGGGAGCATGGTTTTGTACATCATCGCTCCCCCTATGATAAATATATCATCTTCGGGGAAGCTTGTCAACACTTGTCTTAGCTCTTCGAGACTGTCCGCCACGATACAGTCGTCCCGTTTTTCGCCTCCGGGAAAAAGCACCGCGTTTATGCGGTTTTTCAGCGGTTTCCCGTCGGGAAAGGATTTCAGCGTGTTGCTGCCCATGACGACGATTTTGTTCAAAGTCTTCTGTCTGAAATATTTCATGTCCTCAGGCAGCTTGAACAGCAAATCGTTGTTTTTGCCTATGCCCCATTTTTTGTCTACGACTACGATTGCGTTCATCAGACAGCCACCTCCGGTTTGACTTCAAAATCGTTGTATCTGTAATTTTCAAGTTTGAAATGCGTCGTATTGAATGCGTAAAAATCCTTTACGCTCTTGTCCATGACAAATTCAGGCGCGTCGTAAACAGGCTGTTCGAGCATTTTTTCAATCAACGGAATGTGCCTGTCGTAAATATGCGCGTCGGCAATCACGTGCACAAGCTCGCCGGCGACAAGCCCCGACGCCTGCGCGAACATATTGAGCAGCACGGCGTACTGCACCACGTTCCAGTTGTTTGCGACCAGCATATCCTGCGAGCGCTGATTGAGTATGCCGTTGAGTACGTTTCCGCTCGTGTTTAGCGTAAAGGAATAGGCGCAGGGATAAAGCCTCATTTGGCTAAGGTCCGCGTGATTGTACATATTGGCAATCATACGTCTCGATTGCGGGCTGTGCTTCAAATCATACAGAAGCTTGTCCACTTGGTCGAACTCTCCCTCGGGATAGCTGTGCTTCAACGCAAGCTGATAGCCGTAAGCCTTGCCTATGCTGCCCGTTTCGTCCGCCCAGCTGTCCCATACGCCGCTGTTCAGGTCGCGTATGTTGTTGGATTTTTTCTGCCAAATCCAAAGCATTTCGTCTATGCAGGTCTTGAAAAAGGTGCGCCTCAAAGTGATTATCGGAAACTCGTCTCTCAGGTCGTAACGGTTGACGATACAAAACTTTTTTATTGTGTGCGCGGGAGTCCCGTCCTTCCAGCGCGGGCGCACGTCGAGGTTTCGGTCGGAATAGCCTTCGTTTAAAATTTCTTTTACGTTTCGGATAAAAATTTCGTCTGCTTTGCTCAAATCGTTTCTCCTTTTGCAATCACTCTCTGTCAACCGTAACCGAAAAGCTCATGCCTGTTTTTTCAAAAAGGCGGCTTTCGGCAAGATTTTTAAGCTCTTCATCCGACTTTTCCAGCTCGAAAGGCGCAACCATATCGAAAAATATTTTTTCCGCGCCGCCCTGCCTGACAAGTCGCACGTCATGGAAATTAAGACCGTCGGCAACGGACGACAAAACTTCCTTTATCGACGGCAAAACCGCCTCGATTTCGGGATTGTCCTTTTCGGTGGGGTCAAGATGAACCAACAGATGTATGTTTCGTTTTTCGAGAAAATCTCTTTCTATTCGGTCTATCCGCTCGTGCGCGGCAAGCATATCGGCTTTTGCGTCCACCTCGGCGTGCACAGTGACGAATGTATTGTAAGGTCCGTAGCTGTGCACCAAAAGGTCGTGGACGCCGAGTACGCCGTCGTAAGCCGCGATTTCGGCTTCCAGCTCGGCAATGAGCTTTTTGTCGGGTGCAACCCCGATTAAACCGCTCACGGTATCCTTTGCTATCTTTATCCCGCCGACAAATATCAGAACGGATACGGCAAGTCCCATGTACCCGTCAAGATTGACGCTCGCCAATCTGCCGATAAGAATCGCCGCAAGCACGGCGGCGGTGGCGGCAACGTCCATAATGCTGTCCAACGCCATTGCTTCCAGCACGGGAGACTGCGCTTTTTTGCCGTTTGTCCTGTAAACGAAAAACATGACGACCTTGACGACAACGGAAAACGACAAAACGTAAACCAGCCACGCGTCAAATTCGGGCAGATATGGCTCTTTGAAATTGAGTATTATCTTTTCAACGGAAGACACCGCCAGCTCCACGCCCAAAAAAAGTATAATAAAAGCGACGACCAGCGCGGAAACATATTCTACCCTTTCGTGTCCGAAGGGGTGCTCCTTGTCCGCAGGCTTGCCCGCCACCTTGATTGCTATCAGCGTGACAACATTGTTGCCCGCGTCGGAAAGATTGTTTACCGCGTCGGCAGTGACGGCAATGTTGCCGCACAAAAGCCCCACCGCAAATTTACCCGCGCAAAGCAAGGCGTTTGCAATCAATCCGAACAGCGTGGTGACGAAGCTGATTTTGTTGCGTCGCTTCTTGTCCATATTGAGATTTATTATATTACAAACCATTTCAAAACGCAAACGCTTTCAGACGAAATCGGAAATTTGCCACGCTGTGTGCCTCATCGCCTCCTCAATCTCTCCCGCGTCCTCTCCTTCGATGTAAATCCTGACCTTAGGCTCGGTGCCGCTTGCCCTGAGCACCAGCTTGACTCCGCCGAAAAGCGCCCGCACCTCGCCCGCCACCTTTTCAAAATAACTGCTGTTTTTCATGCTTTTAAGCTGCTGCGGAGTTACGTTTATGCTCTTTTCGCGGCAGGGCACGTTTTTGTAACCCGCGGTATAGTCGAACAAGCTTCCCTTTTCCCTGTATATTTTTGCGAAAAACAGCGCGTTCAAAAGCGCGTCGCTGCCCGTCGCAAAGTCGCTAAGCAGAAAATGCCCGCTGCGCTCCCCGCCGAGATTAACGCCCTTTTTGCTCATGAGATGAAATACGTTGGCGTCACCCACGTCGCTTCGCAAAAGCCTGAGATTCAGCCCGTTGAGCGCCATTTCCACGCCGCGGTTGGTGAGCACAGTGCCCACTACCATATCCTTTCTGAGCATTCCATTTTCGGACATATATTTTGCCAGCGCAAAAAGAAGTCTGTCGTTGTCAAGCGTCCGCCCGCGCTCCAAAACGGCAACTCTGTCGCAGTCGCCGTCAAAGGCAAAGCCCAGCTCGCAGCCGTTGCTCCTCATCATTTTTTCGAGAAACTCGGTGTGGGTGGCTCCGCAGTCTTTGTTTATCAGCTCTCCGCGGTTGAAGCCGCAGTAAACGTGCAGCGCAGCGCCCGTCTTTGCAAAGACGGAGGACGCCACGTCGTAGCAGCTCCCGTAGCAACAGTCGAGAGAAATTTTAAGCCCTTTGAGGTCGGGCATAATCAGGTTTTCTATGTAGTCGCAATACAGCTTTCCCGCGCTGTCAAAGGCGCACACTTCCGCGCCCTCGGCGTCCGACACCTCTCTGTCCTCCATAAAAGCGGAAATCTCCCTCTGCTTTTTTTCGCACAGCTTCACGCCGTAGCGGTCAAACACCTTCAAGCCGTTGTATTCGGGCGGATTGTGACTTGCGGAAATCATAACGCCGAAGTCGCACCCCATTTTCCGCGTAAAGTAAGCAACGGCGTTGGTGGGCAGGATTCCTATGTTGATAACGTAACCGCCGTTGTCGTGCACGCCTTTTGCAAGCGCCCGCATAAGCTCCTCCCCGGACGGACGCGTATCCCTGCCCACGACTACGACGGGAGAGTCTCCGTCCGCTCCGCACAGCGCCGCCCCCAAAAGATAAGCGCTCCCGCAGTTCAATTCCGCGCCGAACACTCCCCTGATACCGTCCGTTCCGAAAATATTATCCATCATGACCTCCGTAATTGGCTTATTAAATAATATTCTTTTAAAAGCCCGATTGTGCTCCCGGTAAAAAACAAAACCGCCTTGCGTTTATGCAAAGCGGTAAATTTGTCTAAATCGCGACAAAAATCACCGGACAACGGCGACTCCGTCAGAGTAACGCCAAAAATTCCCCTCCGAAACGGGCTTTTGTTCCGAATAAAAATATATGCTCGCGTCGGAAAACGATTTCCTGTCGGGGTCGGTATTGTATTCCTCCTGTTCCGTGAGCTGCCGCCAAAGCAGAGCGTTTAAACTACCAAAGCCAATCCTTTAATGCTTCGACAAGGTAAAGCTCCGCTTCGTCGGAATAATCGAAATTATTTAATCTCAAATCAAGTCCGTTGTAGTCATAGTCCAATGGATTGACCCCGAACAAATAGTTTAAGTCCACACCGTTGTTATACAAAAACCAATAAAACTCCTCATCGAACATGTCGAAACCAAACGAACAGATATACTCCTTTTCGTATTCTTCCAAAATTTCCTGCGTACTGGAAAATGTATATCTCTCCCACGTCGCCAAGTCAACAAATTGATTGTTTCCGACATAGACAAGTATTGTTATATTCCATTCGTCAAGTGCATTCTGATAATCGTAAATTTCATATTCGGTACTTGACACAAAATACAACAAATCGAAAATAAATTTATTCAAATAACGGGATGTAGCGCACAATGCTCCAAAGTCACGGTTTTCGATAAAATACACGTTGAGAACGCTTCTATCCAACAGGTAAACCGTATTTGACAGCTCCCTGTTTGTGTCCAAATCCTCGAAAGCCGCTGAAAAGTAGACGTCCATTTTGTCGCTGGGAGCATTTTCCACAAAGATATCCACACAATCGAGAAAATCGGTGTCGGGGAAATCGTTTTCGGAATAACTCGTAACAAATCCCGTCACGCAATTGTTTTCTTTAAAGTGTGAAAACAACATAAGTAAACGAAAGGTGTCCGGTATAAATGTTTTTATATCGATAATAACGACTCGGTTGTTTAGTGTATAAAAGTAGTGTTCTTCTATATCCCTATAAAATTCAGAGTCACTTACCCAACGCACGTCGTAATAAATAGATGCGCTGAACGTATTGTAAAAGGTTTCATAAGTCAAAGTGGGATATAAATCGCAAAAATAATAGACGTCGCTGCCGTCATAATTCGGCGACAGGGCGTTTACTTCTTCTCCCAAAGGGGCTACGACTGCCGCTCCCGACACAACAATTGCTATTGCCAGAAAAACGGATAAAATTTTCAAATTGAACTTTTTCATACAGTATAATCTCCTTTAATAGTTTTTATTATTTTTAATTTGGTGTCTGTTGTAAAAAAAGCAAATTCATTGCTTACCGCTCTCATAAGCATCAACTTCCTCTGATTCGTATTTTTTAATTTTTTACCCCGAAAAACCCAGTCTTTGAGGGGGCGGCTTTTCAAGGTGCAAAAGCGCGTCGGTCACGCCCAAGGCAAGGGCTTTCCCCCGCTGTAACGCCAAAATTTTTGAGGATTTTCCGTCGGCTCGGTTTCCGAATAAAAATATACTGCCGCGTTGAGAACGCTGTCGTTTCCCTCTGCAACGGAAACGGATAGAAACTCCGCTTCCGTGCCGTCGAAGAAAAGGCTTTCGAGCGGACACATATAGAATGCGTCTTTGCCTATATCTTCAAGCGACGAGGGCAAAATCACCGTTTTCAACGCCTCGCACTTGCGGAACGCCATTCCCATGATTTCTTTAAGCGTACTTGGCAGCACGACCTCCGTCAGATTCGAGCAGCCCACAAACGTAGAGCCTTCAATCCGCTCTACGCCCGTAGGAACGACTATCTTTTTAAGCGAAGAGCAGCCACCAAACGCAATCGAACCGATCGCCGTCACGCTTGCAGGCAACTCTATGTTTTCCAATGCAATGCATCCGAGGAACGCCATTCCCCTGATTTCTTTAAGCGTACTTGGCAGCACGACCTCCGTCAGACTCGTGCAGTCGGAAAACATAATGCTTTCAATCCGCTCTATGCCCGTAGGAACGACTATCTTTTTAAGCGAAGAGCAGTGCATAAACGCACCCGAACCGATTGCCGTCACGCTTTCAGGCAGCTCTATGCTTGTCAAAGCATTGCAGTTGTAGAACGCATCTACTCCGATTTCTTTAAGCGTATTCGGCAGCACGATCTCCGTCAGACTTGTGCATTCGTAAAACATTTTTTCGGCAATGCACTCGACGCCGGACGGAACGACTATTTTTTTAAGCGAAGAACAGTCCATAAACGCACTCGAACCGATTGCCGTTACGCTTTCAGGCAGCTCTATGCTTTCCAATGCATCGCAGTTGTAGAACGCATTTGCTCCGATTTCTTTAAGAGTATTCGGCAGCGCGACCTCCGTCAGACTTGCACAGCCCTCAAACGTAAGGTTTTCAATCTGTTCTATGCCCGTAGGAACGACTATCTTTTTTAGCGCGCACCACCTGAACGCCCCCAAACCGATTGCCGTCACGCTTGCGGGCAGCTCTATGCTTGTCAAAGCCTTGCAGTTGATGAACGCCATCTTCCCGATTTCTTTAAGCGTATTCGGCAGCACAATCTCCGTCAGACTTGTGCAGCCCTCAAACGTAAGGTTTTCAATCTGTTCTATGCCCGTAGGAACAATTAATTTTTTAAGCGACGAGCAGCCGCTGAACGCCCCCGAACCGATTGCCGTCACGCTTGAAGGCAGGTCTATGCTTGTCAAAGCCTTGCAGTTGTAGAACGCATTTGCTCCGATTTCTTTAAGCGTATTCGGCAGCACGACCTCCGTCAGACTTGCACATTTGTAAAACATTTTGTCGGCAATACGCGTGACGGGCAAATTTTCGTAAGTTGACGGTACGACTACTTTTCTGTCTTGCAGCTCGACAGAAGAAACGCTCAGATTTACCTCATAGCCGCTTCCGTCGGCAAGCAACGTGTATTTAAAAATTTCATTGAAGCCGAATTCAGACCAATCGGAGTCGGCAAAATTTTCGCCGTCGCCCACTGCCTTTATCTTTACGACGTAAACGGTCTCCCCGCCCAGAAACGAGAGATTGCAGGAAGGCTCGGCAGTCACGTACTCCTCGTTGTCTGCCAACACTATGTACCCTTCGGCATTTTTCACCTCGTCCCAAATCAGAAAAGGACCGTTCTGCCTTATGTTTTGGGGCGCTTGAAGCCGCGTCTTCGAACCGCACGCAACAAGCAGACAGCAAAGCAAAGCTGTCACAACAATAAAAATCACTCTTTTCTTCATTTTTTTTACCTCCGTTTTTTAAAGTATGTTCCCTGACACGGGACAAACCGATTAAACCAACACAACCGATTTTAAGTTTCTTTTCTTTCAATTTCTTTCTTGCCGCACAAAGGCAAAATTCATTGCTTGCCGCAAGTTGTTCTATACTCAAAGCATATAAAAAAGCGCAATGCAAAACAAATTCACATTGCGCTAAAAAACCCTGCAATTCATAATAATTTCCCTCCTTTTATTTAAACGCTCGTCAAATGCCTATCCCTAAATAAAACCCTCTTTGTTTAGTAATAAATCTTTTGTTTTCAAATATTTTATATCCGATTTTCTTTTTTGTCAATATAAATTTATTTATATAAAACATAATTTTTATAAAATCGATATATTTCACTTAATCCAACGGCTTGAAATTCCGATTTTGTTCACATAAGCTTGAAACGAAAATCTGTAACTGTTAAATTCAGTTAAGTAAATAATATTTAATGAACTGAAAATCAAATCAATTTCGTTTACGATTTTTTTAAAAATGTCTTCCCGATTTTTTTCATTAAAAAAATAATTTTTATAATACTAATGGCGAGCGTTGTTTTTATCTATTTTTTCTATATCCACATAATCGTTTTCATGTACGCAATCCTGCACATACTGTTTTTATCAGCAATATCTACGGTGTAATAATCTTTTTCTATATCGTCAATGCTTTAAACAAAAAAGAGACTTGCCCCGCAAATCTCTTTATATTGCTTTATATTGAAAATATCCTCAGCCTGCAAGTCAAAAACAAGCGCGCCCAAACCCGACCGCAAAATCGGGTTTATTTTTGGTGCCGGTAATCGGGGTCGAACCGATACGATGTTGCCATCGAGGGATTTTAAGTCCCTTGCGTCTGCCTGTTCCGCCATACCGGCACAAATTTACCGAAATAGTATATCACGCGCAAAGACGTTTGTCAATTGCCGACGCGGATTAAAAAACAAGATAAAAAACAAAAAGTCCTTGCAGTCAAGGACTTTGCTCTTGGAGGCGCCACCCAGACTTGAACTGGGGAGTAGAGGTTTTGCAGACCTGTGCCTTACCACTTGGCTATGGCGCCTTTACTTGGAGCGGGAGACGGGATTCGGACCCGCGACATTTGCCTTGGCAAGGCAACGCTCTACCACTGAGCCACTCCCGCGAATTGTCAGCCTAAACATATTAACAAAAACAATAAAAAAAATCAAGAGATTTGTATCAATTTATTGAAAAAAAAGCCGCCGTATGTTATTATATGACAAGGAGAATATCTTTGATGACAAATTTTTTCGTATCAACCGACAGTACATGCGATTTATACGCCAACGAAATAGAAAAAATGGGCATAGGTTATCTGCCCCTCACCATCACCATAGAGGAAAACGGCGAAACGAGATTTATGCAGGACAAATTTCAGACATACGACGAGTACGTCAATTTTTTTGAAATGCTGAAAAATCCCGCGCTAAACATATTTACTTCCAAAAACAACACCGAAATACACAGGGAATATTTTGAAAAGCTCGCGGAAGCGGGACATCGCAACATCATTCACTTTACCATATCATATCAGCTTGCAAATACGCGCGACAACGCCGTTCAGGCGGCGGAAATGGTCAAAGAAAAATATCCCGATTTCAATCTCGTGCCGATAGAAAGCCACACCACGACGGTATGTCAGGGTATGCTCGTAAAAATGGCGGTAAAGCTGCGCGACGAAGGCAAAACTCTTCAAGAGGCAGTCGATTTTGTGGAGGACAAAAAACACAAAATTCAGCATTTCGTCGTTGTGGACGATTTGTATCACTTAAAGCGCGGCGGAAGAATAGGCGGAACCGCGGCGGCAATAGGCACGCTGATAAAACTCAAAATCATGCTGGACTTTGACAGGGAAGGCAAGCTGCGCGTAATTCAGAAAATTTCCGGCGGAAAAAAGAGAGCGCTGAAATACATTTTGACAAACATAAAGAAATATACCTTCGCGGAGGACGCCTACCCTACCGTGGTGCACACGGGCGACCTCGACGGAGCAAAGATTTTTGCCGAGGAAATAAAAAAGCAGTACGGTATAGAGCCGGAGATTCGCATAATGGGTCCCACTATCGGCTGTCACGTCGGTCCGGGAGCCGTAGCCTTCACATTCGTCAGCAACGAGCTTCGCCCCTGAAAAACAAAACTGATATTAAACCCCCTTTGCGTTCTGCAAAGGGGGTTTTTATATGTTCTTGTTATTCTATTGATATCAGATAATAGTACAGCGATTGACCGCCGCAGTGTACGCTCACCTCGAAATCGGGATACCTTTCGGCAAGCTCCTCGCAGAAAGCCTCCGCCTGTTCGGCGGTTACGTCCTCTCCGTAATAAAGCGTCATGATTTCGTCGTCCTCGTCAATCATTTTGTCAATCAGCTCGTTTGTCACCGCTTCGGGAGAAGAACCGACGGCTGCGATTTTGCTTTCAAACAGACCGATTACATCTCCCTCCTTGACCTCGACGTCGTCGATTTTGGAGGTGCGTACCGCAAACGTGACCGAACCCGATTTGACGGTGGAAAGCGCCTCGTTCATGTTTTCTATATTTTCGGCTATGTTGATTTCCGTGTTGAAAGCAAGCGTGGCGGACAAGCCCTGCGGTATATTCGTGCTTTGCACTACGTACACGGTCTTTTTCTTAACCAACGAGCGCGACTGCTCGGCGGCCAAAATTATGTTTTTGTTGTTGGGCAGGATAATGACGTTTTCGGCGTTTATTTTGTTGACCGCAAGCGCGATGTCCTCGGCGCTCGGGTTCATGGTCTGACCGCCTTCGACTACTCTGTCCACTCCCAAGTCCTTGAATATGGACGCCATTCCTTCGCCGGAACAAATGGTAAGTATGCCGATATTCTTGCGCTCCGCCTCGTACTTGGCTTTAAGTTCGCGGTTTTGTTCCAGCATATTTTCTATTTTTATTTTGTCCACCTCTCCCAGCTGCAAGGCGTAAGAAAGCGCCGTGCCGGGATTGTTGGTGTGCACGTGCACCTTGACAAGGGACAAATCGCCTATGACAAGCGTGCTGTCGCCTATGTTGTTGAGTTTTTCGCGCAGCTTGTCGATGTCGCTGACGGTAGTTTTCTTTTTAAGGTTTATTATAAAAAACTCGGTGCAGTAGGCAAACTCAATATCGTCGAGATTTTCGTAATCGATTTGAATATCCTCGACCAGCTTGTTGGAGCCGGACGCAAGATTCAGGGAAACGGGTGTGGGCACATAGTCTTCGGCGCCCTCTATTTCCTCGTTGCGGTAGCCTTTGAGCATACCCTTGAAAATCATTATTATCCCGTAGCCGCCGGAGTCGACCACGCCCGCCTTTTTCAGCACGTCCAGCATTTCCGGAGTCTGAGCAAGGATTTCCTCCCCCTTTTCTATAAGCGCGCTGAGGAAATTGTCGTAGGTCAACGGCTTTTTGGAAATTTCCAGCGCGTGCTCGGTCATAACTCTGATAACCGTAAGCATCGTGCCTTCCTTGGGCTTGGCTACCGCGCTGTAAGCAAGCTCCACTCCCGATTTGAGCGCCCGCGCGAAATTCTTTATGTCAAGCTCCTCCTGCGGAGAAACCACATTGGCAAAGCCCTTCAATATCTGAGACAAAATGACGCCCGAGTTGCCTCTCGCGCCCCTCAAAGCTCCCTTGGTCAAATCCTGACAAAGCGCCTCCATGGTGTTTGTGGTGTTTTTGCAGACTTCCTTCATTGCGGAAATCATTGTCAGAGACATATTCGTGCCCGTGTCGCCGTCGGGGACGGGGAACACGTTGAGAGCGTTTACCGATTCTTTATTTACTTCGAGCATTTTACTGCCCGCAACCAACATTTTTCTCAACACAACCGCCGAAACGGATTTGTCCGGCGCCAAGCGTGCTGCTGCCATATATACTCCTAAAACCGACGTCAAAAGCGGTTCGATATTTTATTTACAATTCGACGCCTACGACGTGTACGTTGACGCTGTCCACAACCATGCCCGAAAACTCTTCCAGACCGTATTTGATTGTGCTTTTGAGCGACTCCGCAACGGCGGAAATGGACAGACCGAAACGAAAAACAACATAGATGTCAACATAAATACGATTTTCTTTCGTGACCACCTTTACGCCCCTGCCCCAGCTGCTGCGTCTGAACAGGTCCGCCAAAGCGTCGGAAAATTTGCGCGGAACTTTGTCCACCACGCCGTAACAATCCAACGCAAGCCTGCCCGCCACATTGGCGACGGCTTCGTCGGTTATTGTGATTTCCCCGTAAGTGTTTTTGGTGCGCAGTGACATTTTTCCCTCCGCGAATTTTAATTCGACCGTTTTATTTTACAATATTATGAGCAAGTTTACAACTGTTTAGGCGGAATTTCCCGAATAAACTTGAACATTTTTCATAACTGAACGAAAAAATCCGCCGCCACAAGAAAAATTTGTTTAAAAACGGTTGCTTTTTTTTTAAATCGGTGCTAATATAAACAGGTTGAAAACGACACTCTGATATGAGGAGGTGCTTAATTATGTCCAAAGTTTGTGTGGTGTGCGGCAAGGCGAAAATGTCCGGCAATCTGGTAAGTCACTCCAACAGAAAAACACCGAGAACTTACAACGCGAATCTCAAAAAGGTCAAGCTTGAAATAGACGGTAAGGAAATAAACGATTACATCTGCACGCGTTGCATGAGGACTCTCAACAAAGCCGAAAGATAAATTCGGTTTTTTTCGGTATAAAAATTCAAGGCTCAACCTAATAGGTTGAGCCTTTTTACGCGCTTTTATTTAAGCTCCCAAACCATTTCCACCGATTCGGAAAAGCTCAACTCCCGCGGAGCAACGTCGACGGACGCCGTCATGACCGCCGCGCGGTCGTTCGTTTTGCACATACGCGGCGAAAATATGTTTCTTGGAGAGGCGTTGAAACTAATCGACGCAATATCGCCGAGCTTTACGCCTGCGGCCGCCGCCAAAACATTTGCCTTTTTGACCGCTTTTTTGACCGCGTCGGCGGCTGCGGCGTCATAGGCTCCGTCTTCGTCCGTTACGGCGTAATCGAAACCGAAGCTGTCCACGCACTTACAGCGCCCCAACGTAAATACAAACGCGCCAAGCGCGGAGGTATCGAAAGGAAACTCGCAGACAAGCGTGTGGGAAAACATAAATCCCGCAAATTTTTTTCTCCATACGTTGTTGCCGTCGCGCTCGTCCGCGTAATGCGTGTTGATTGAAAAATCCGCAGTTTTGAAAACGAATTGTTTTGTCTCCTTCAACAAAAACTCAAAGCTGTCTTTAAATTCCTCCGCGGCGGCTTCGTAAGTATCTTTAAGTCCGGCAAGCCTGACGGTAGCGCGTATACAATCCGGCAGGGCGCGGTGCGTGCCCGTCGCATATACCCTTATTTCTCTTTCCATATTTTTCTATCCTCTATATTTTTTCTGTACCAATCCAACGCCGTTTTTTCGAGAGCTTTGACAAAAGCGTCTTTTCCGTCGCAATAGCCCTCTATGTCGTCGGGATAAAGAACAGCAAGCTTTTCTTTGAGCTTTCCGTAGCTTTCGGCGGCGCGGTCGTGCGCTCTGAGATAATCTCTGACAGCGAGATGTCTTTCGATGTCGTATGCGCTAAGCGCGCCGAACGCATGAATCTGATGCGTGCGTATTTCCTCCCCCTTTCTGAAATAACGCCTTCCCCTTATTCCGAATTCACCCATACATTCGTAGCCCGCTTTCTCGAATTCGGAATTTTTGCCGTCCAAAGAGACCAAATCCGAAACAACCGCCAAAATATCGATTATCGGCTTTGCTTTGAGACCTTTTACGGCTGTGCTGCCGATGTGGTGGATTTCAATAAGGTTTTCCCCCAACACCGCCCTTATTTTTTCCGCCTCAGCCGCGTACATTTCAGCCCACTCAGGTCTGTAATCCACTACTTCGACTTTCACTTTAAAGCTCCTTTGCGGATTAAAATAAATTCAAATTTTCCTCCGCAGCCGTCTCTCCGAATATTTTTATTCCCCTCGCGCGGTTAATGTCTTAAAATTTGTTTTACTTCAAAATACCAACTTTGCTGTCGGGAATTTTTTTGGAAAGGACGACTAACGTCTCGACCATTGTTTCATTTTCCAAGGGCAATTCTTTCACTTCTGTTCCATTCACCGGGACAGGGAAGTTGAAGATAATCTTCCTGATCCAGTTGCCATCCGGCTGCTTTTCCGGGAATAACTCAATCCGCTCAATAAACGCCCGCATGAACTCCTTCCGCTCCACTTCGGAGGCTGCTTCATAGACCTGATCGAATGCCAGCAACAGGCGGTAGATATTATCACCGGAAATTTTCTCCTGTCGGATACTCCGTATCTGGCTTTGCACATCGTCAATCTGGACTTCGATCTCATCTATTCTACCATATTGCTCGTCATAGCGGCGCTGCAAATCAGAAATTTTCCGGTCATAATACGGGTCATTCACATCCAAACCGTCCATCTGCCGTTCCAGTCGGGTCTTTATGCCTAACGTCTGCCGAAGCTGCGCTTGTAATGCTTCCAGCTGCTTCTCTAAGTCGTTCGTATCGACAGCGGAACCGATTTTCGCCTTGATTGCATCTGCAAACCGTGGGTCACTGACCATAGCAGAGATAATTGACGCTACCATGCGGTTCATCTCGGTCTGCTCAATGTTCAGCCGGAAAGTACACTCGTGGCCTGTTGGCGTCACCGTATTCTTGCAGTAATAGTAATAGCGGGTCTTTTTGTCCTTGCTGTGGGCTTTTGCAATATTCCCGTACAGGCTTTTGCCGCAGCAAGGGCATTTCAGAATGCCGGACAGAATATGCGCATGGGTAGGATCGTTGACCTTCTCACGCCGATAAGCATTGACTTTCCGTTTCTCCTGCGCGAGATTCCAATCTTCTTCTGAAATGATAGCCTCATGCTTTCCCTCGTACACGGGAAACTCCGACTGTTCAACCACGTGCATCTCATTCCGGGTACCGATCTTCTTCTCTGTCCGGCGTCTGCCATAGGCGATTTTCCCCATATATACCGGATTGTCAATGATACTTTTCACAAAGCTGGCGGAAAAACCGGGAATAGTGCCGTTCTGCCGCAGCTTTTTCACAAAGCCCTGCCGGTTCAGATATTTCGCCACGCCGCTGACACCATCGTTGGTGTGAATATAGCGGTCAAAGATGGTGCGGATCACGTCCACTTCATCCTCAGCGATCAGCAGTTCACCTTTTTCAAGACGGTATCCATAAGGGGCAAAGCCGCCGTTCCATTTTCCTTCACGGGCTTTCTGCTCCCGTCCAGCCATCGTCTGTGTCCGAATATTCTCACGCTCTATCTCTGCCACCGCAGAAAGGACAGAAATCATCAGCTTGCCGGAATCCTTGGAACTGTCAATGCCATCTTCCACACAAATCAAATTGACACCGAAATCCTGCATCAGCTGCAAAGAATTCAGTACATCGGCAGCATTTCTTCCGAATCGAGACAGTTTGAACACCAGCACATATTCCACGCCATCTTTGCAGTCCTGAATGTCTTGCAGCATCCGCTGAAATTCGTGTCTGCCCTGAATATTCTTGCCGGAAAAGCCTTCGTCAGAATATTCGCCAGCCACTACCATATCTTCGTATTCAGCGTATTTTCGCAGCTTATCACGCTGAGCATCCAGACTGTATCCATCCACCTGCATGGAAGTAGATACCCGTGTATAAAGATAGCATTTTGTTTTAGTTTTCTTCATACGGGTCGCCCCTTTCTTCCATCTCTGAACATTCATCCGTTACTTTCTTCTTCGCCAGACCTTCATTCTGAATGTAGTACTCCAACAAACGGAGCACATATTCCGGCGCATGGCGGTTATCCAGTTCCCACTCTGTCACAGTCCGATAGGGAATCTGAAAATATTTACAAAATTCCTTGCGGTTCATGCCTGTACTTTCCCGCAACTCTTTTATTTTGGTTTTGCAGTCCATTTCTTTTACTCCATAAAGCAAAAATACACGTTGTGTATTTATTATAGCATACGCCAAACAAATACGCAACGTGTAAATCGAATTTATATCAAGCGGCTTTGTCAAATTCCTGATACACCGAAACGGGTTGCTTTCCCGATACCACAGAACGTGTGCAACCAGCATTCGCAGTCTCCTGCATCTGCCCCAATAGCTGCGGACCATACTTCTGCAACAGCCGCGCCATCACATCAACACAGCGGTCAAACGCCGCATTATATTTCGGATCATCATAAACTTTGCTCAATAGGCCGCTCCTTTTCTCTATGGCTGCTCTGCACATAGATGTTCAAAACTTCTGCCGGTATCTGTTCCAAAATCGCCACGGCACTGTCATAGTCGCGCCGCAGCTTGAGGTCTTCGATCTGCTTTAGGGTGCTGACTTTCTGCGCCGATGCAAGAGATTCTTCCAGTTCGGCATTTTTCGTTTTCAACCTTTTGTTTTCGGATGCTGTTTTCGTGAAGGCTACGCCATATTTCCGCAGCAGTGTGTCCATCTTCTCCACGCTGGGAATATAGGTATCCAGAATCTTGCAGATTTCCTCCATCCGGCTTTTTGCATTAAATGGAGTAATGCCAGTGAGCAGTTGCCCCAGTTTTTCCTTCTGTTTGGTCAGTCGGGTCATCTCCTTGAACACGCGGGGCGGAATGTGGTCGCGCCCGGTCAGGCTGGTGCTTTCGCCGCGCTCCAAATCCGGGAATTTCTTGACCATGTGTTTCCAGAACTCATCCTGCCACCAGGTTAGCTTCTTTTTGTTGCCCATAATGTCTTTGGCGCTGAGCCTGCCATCTTCCGTAAGCGGGACAAAACAAAGGTGCATATGGGGCGTTTTCTCGTCCATATGCACCACGGCAGATATAATTGTCTCTTTGGATTGATGCTGTTCCAGAAAGTGCAGAGCTTCCTCGAAAAATGTCCGAATCTCAGCCCGCTTCTTCCCCTTGAAGAACTCCGGGCTGGCAGTAAACAGCGTCTCGATCATACGGATACTGTCCTTCCGGGTACGGCATCCGGCGGCAGAAATCTGCCGTTCCGATTCCGTCCGGTACTTGCCGGGCGGTTTGACAAGATGGAAGTTGTACTTGCTTCGGCTGGTATCCACATCGGGATTGCTGGCGTACTTTTCCTTTGTGCGCTCGTTATGGGCCTCGATATTGCCGATTTCAGGCCCCTTGTATTTTGCAAATCGCATAATCGCATATTGTGCTTTTTCCATGCTCAATCCCTCCGTTTCTGCCAGACCACATCGTACCCCAACACATCGGCCAGTTCTACGGCTTCCCGATACCGCAGCGACCCACGCTGCAATTTGCCGGAAAGGTTGGATACGCTGTCGCTCCAGCCATATTCGTCGTGCAGAAGGTCAACAACTTCCTGCATGGTGTACCCGGCGCGGATGATCTGCGCCTTGATTTCGTTTCGAATACTTGATTTCATGGTAATCCTCCATTTTTGCAAGTGACGCCCTTTGTCACTTGACAACTAAAACATGATTTTCTGTTGCGTCATAAAAAGAACCGGCTACGCTGGGGAGCACACTGGCTTTGGTCAATGGTGAAATTTGTGCAAATGCTGTTTTGCGATAGAAATGGCTTCCTGCGTATCGTTGGTCAATGGCGGAATATTCAACTTCGCGAAAATGTGGGGTTTTTCATCGTTCGGGCTGTATCTGCGCGAGATAGTGCAGCGTGTGCACAGTTCCACGAGTCGCTATTTGATGAACTGTGTGCAGATAACAGAGAAACATTTCGCCGTTTTGAGATTGCTTCAAAAGATACCTGCAAAATCACCTCTTTTGCTGACCGCTTTAGGTTTGGTCAAAATGACCACACCTACTTCGTCCTGCTAAAGTGGTCGGGTTCAAAATGACACCAACCACTTCACATCACAAAACCGAGAATATTTACATGGTTCTGGTCGTACCCAAAATGGGCACGACCACTTTATCCGCATGAAGCGCCTCTAATATATGAGGTAACAGGGTGAATCGCTGCGTACATACGTACCGGCGACCAGAGCGAAAATCAATCCCGCCAGTCTTCCGGTACGTACGTACACTGTGAAGCGTCCGTAAACTCGTTTATATGCGGCCTTGCCACCGCCTCAATGCCCATAAAGCCCCACACCCGGCGTCCTGCCGAATTGGTGATCGTGTTGCAGTGTTCCAGATTGTACTTGCCGCAGGCTGCCACCAGCGCATCGCTGAAGCTGCGGCGTTTAAGAGCAGTCAGACTATTTTCCTCACACCACATCCGATAAATGTCGTAGCAATCCTTTGAGCTGATGGACGCATCCGCTTTCAGCCGGATGTAGCCCTCGGATTCCAGAAAGTCAAACACATTGTTGTTGTCCCGCTTAACGGCCTCCCGGTTCTCTTTGGTGCGCTGGCTTTCGGTGAACTTGAAGTTGTTTGCCACCAGCCGCTGCAGTCCCGCAAAGGCCCAGAGGAATATGCCCTCGATTTCTGCCTTCATCTTTTCGGAAAGGTCGGGATCATCCACGCGGTCAACAGGTTTCTCTTTGGTGGTCAAAATCAACTGCCGCCGATAGAAGCCGTCGCTTCGGTCAAAGAGGGCCTGCAAGTCGCCGTTGCTGAATGCCAGCAAGCGGGAAGACATCCACCCCTGATAACTCTGCTTGCCCTTGCGCTCCAAATCCATCTTACCCTGCGCGGTGACGATGGATTTAACGTAGTTGGTCTGCCGCAGCGCCTCCATCCGCATATCGTCATCGACACACAGCAGAATGTGTTCCAGATCAGCGCGGGCGAAACGGTTCTCGGAAATTTTGCCGATGCTGCCATCTTTCATATTGCTGCCGAACAAGGCGGACAGCACCGCGCCGATCTGGCTCTTGCCCTCGCCGCCGCTGCCTTTGATAACCATCATCCGCTGGCCTTTGTTGCTGGGGATCAGGCAGTAGCCGATATATTCCTGCAAAGTCGGAATGTCCTCCGGGTAAAGCAGCCCATCCAAAAACGCCAGCCAGCGGGCTGGTGTGGGAGCACCGGGATTGTAGGCCACCGGCAGACGACAGCGAACAATCTCCGGCTTGCCCTCCGTAAAGGAGCCATCCAGCATTAGCGTCCCATTTGCCAGATGAATCCGGTCTGCCTCCGGCGGGAAGTCCTCCAGCAGTGCAGCCAGCTTCATCAGCTCTACAATGTTGCTGATCTTGCGTGGGATATTGCTCACCGCGCAGCAGCGCAGTTCGTCAAAGATTTCGCTGCGCAGCGGCAGATCATCAGTCACACGGCCATCGGGCGTGAAAAAAGCCCCGTTTGTGTAGATGATCTTGTGTCTGCTGAGAAAATCATCACAAAACAGGGCTTCGTTGATGCTCTTGCCGTCAAACCAGATGGGCTGGTTGGCCTCACGCGATTGCTCGTTCTTCGCCACGATGCTGCACCTCCTTTTCCAGACGTTTCAGCCGCTGCTCCAGTGCGGCGATGGTTCCGTCCTTCAGGAGCATATCCACCGCATTCACGCGCTGCTCCAGTTCCGCAAACATGAGCACGTCCAACAAATGATCTATATACTCGATCATATGACACGCCTCCACAAAGCGGTCGTCCAGGTCGTCCTCCGGTGATTGCGGGGCGTACTCGATCTTCCAGTGTTCCAGCAGGTGCAGATAATCGCACAGCACCCGCTGGCAGTACATCTCCTCATCACGAAAGGCCCGCGCCAGCGGATAGGGCTTTTTCAAGGCCATCGCTGCCGGGGGCTTGTCTGGGTCGAGGCCGAAGTCATAGGCCAGCTTCTTTGCGGCCTCGTAGCTGCTCAGGCCAAATAGTCGTGCCACAAAGTCAATCACGTCCCCGGTGGCCCCGCAGCCAAAGCAGTAGAAATAATCCCTGTTCAGCTTCATGCTGGGGTGCCGGTCATCGTGGAAGGGACAGCAGATCATGTCGCCCCGGTTGACCTTGCATCCGTAGTGCTCGGCGGCCTGCTTCACAGTAACAGCAGATTTTACAGTTTCAAACAAATTCATAGGCTTTGCCCTCCATCATTTATTGACGGTATCTGCCCGTCTGCCTGAATATACGGGGAAAAAGCCTATAGACCGAAAAATCCGCTAAAAGTGCAAGAAACGAAAAAACGCCGCCCTGAAATCTTGCAAAAATGCAAGACCTCAGAGCGGCGAAGCCAGCGGAAAACATTTGCCCGCGCTGGTTTTATAAGTTATAATGGTTAAAGAGAATTTTCAGAAAAGAGGTGCGTCACATGGAGGGAGCCTATCTGCCTGGCAATATCCGGCAGCGGATGCAGGAGCTTATGAAGGAACATAAAATTACCCAGGCACAGCTGGCGACCCGCATCGGCAGCACCGAGAGCGCCATCAGCCGGTTTGTCAGCGGCAAAACCGATAAGATCAGCACAGAGCATTTGATCCGTATCGCCAAGGCATTTAATGTCTCCACAGATTTTCTTTTAGGTGAAGTCAACACGCCTGACCGAACAAACTTCGATATTGAAGAATTGGGCCTGTCGGTGCAGGCAGCGCGGAATCTGTACACCGGAAAAGCCAATGCGGAGATCGTCAACCGCCTGCTGGAAAGTCCGCGCTTTGCAGAAGTCACCTACATGATTGAACAATATTTTGACGATACGCTGGCTGCGGGTTTCGCCGGACAGAATCAAATGCTTACCACCCTCAGCGCCATGCTGCGCCGGAACAATAAAACAGACGCTGCGGTGCAGGCCGCCAGAACTGTCAACAGGCAGAAAGTCCCTGTATATCAGGCAGACCTGACGATGATACAGAACACATTTATGGCAGCACTGCGGGAAGTGAAGAAAGAGATCGGCAATGATTTTACGGCGGCGCAGTCTTTGACCAAAGGCATCACTCAGCAGATGTTCTCCGAATTGACAAAAGGTCAGGATGTCCAGGCACCGACCATCACGCCGGAAATGATTTCCGCCGCTGTCACCCAGAGCGCGGCAGGAATGGACGGTGTGCAAAAGGAAGCGTTGGACAAGTTTGGTCAGGCGTTGACGGAATTTCTCCAATCCACCTTAGACCACGCGCAGGAGAAACAAAATGCCGACCCTGAGCAATGAGCATCTGTGCAAGCTGGCGCAGGCTGGGGATACGACTGCCCGCGACATTTTGCTGAAAAGTAATCTGGGATTCATCCGAAAAATAGCGCTGGAACAATACCGAAGTATGGGGCTGGATGAAAATGATATTGGAATTGATGTAGATGATTTGGTGCAAGAGGGAAGTATCGGCTTGCTGAATGCGATCCCTTTATTTGATGCCGGACGGGGCATGAAATTCCTGACTTATGTGGCACCGGCAATCCGCAATGCTATGACAGACTGCATCCGCGCCGCCCTAGCTCAATTTGAGCAACGGATGATGGATAAGAAAGACGGCCCCGGCTTCCAGAGAGTATATCTGGATGACATTCTATCCGATGATGAACGGATGCTGCGGATCGAGGCCATTGCTGACCCTCACACCCAAACGCCGGAACAAATCTATATCCAAAAAGAACAGCTGACGGAACTATATGCGGCGATGGACAAGTTGACCGCCAGAGAGCAGACCTATCTGCTGTACCGCTATGGCTTTACCGATGGAATCGAGCACCCGCTGATCGGCGCGGCGCTCCATTTCCATCTCAGCGAGAGCTGGACAAAGAAGGTGGAGGGCGAGGCGATGGACAGCCTGCGCGGGAAGCTGCCGTGGTGGTTCTGATACAATAATAAGCAGCGGCTGACGGGGGCTTTGATATACCTTTGTTCTGCAGATGACAAGGCTGGCAGACAGTGCATATCCGCACCGCCTGCCAGCCTTTTTCTGTCGCTTATGCTGCCCCGCAAGGGGCAACCTTTCCCTCCAGAACGCCGCCACTGTAGCCACACTTTCCGGGGCGTGCTACAATTCCGGCTGCCATCTGCTCCACAAAGGTATAACACACTAGACTTTCCGGGGAAAGTCGTGTGCCAACAGGGATGCTGCTCGCCCCTATTGGATGACCCAGAGTCAAAGAGGCTGCGCCCCTCTGGACACCCCTTTATGTTCGTGCGGAGGCCATCTATCCCATCTGGGGCTGTTGGATTTTTCTTGCCGAACATGAAACCGTCACACAGATTTAACAGCTTATCTACATGGAAATCTGTGTGCTGTTTCGCTGTTATGATGCTACTATCTGAACCGCATTCTCACGAATCTGATTTATAGTTGCTATCAATGCGGTTCTAGTCTTTGCATCAAACAGCTTAATAAAGCTAACCGGTTTGTCAAATGGCGGTTTTGTAAGTTCTGAAACATTTTCCATATACCCATTCAGTTCTATGTGATTGATGATTTTTTTTACAAAGGAAATCTGCTTCTGATTTAAGGATTGGTCGTTAATAAAGGCAGAAAATGCCTGCATGGCCGCCTCGTGGTCCAACTTGGCAATCTTGCGAATCAACAATCCAAAAGGTGTATCACCAAATTCCCGTTTATAATCTTCTTTGCTTCCAAGCTCACTTGTCAGCACTCGTTCCAGTTCCTGATAATCGCCTGCAGCCAACGGAATATTGTGGGTCAGCTTGTAAATAGCCAGCGTATTTCCGTGCTCATTGACATAGCGGTTTACTTTGGCACGGTAGTCTTCAAAGTCATACGCTGTATCCAGCTGAACCCCTTCTTGGCTATCTATAATTGGATCAGTAAGTTTGGTAATAATACGTTTTTGCCCTCCGTCATCTTCGTCCAAAAAACGAATCAAACCACGAAGCTCTTTCCGAACCTTTTCAAACAGCAGAATATCATTAGCGTCCCAAAAGACATCGGTATGGATTTCCTGTAGAAGCGGCAGCTTTTCCTTAATCTGCGGAATATTCGCCTTGCGCTCCAGCAGCGAAGCAGTGTCACACAACTGCTTTTTGGCATACTTGAAAGCAGGCATCTGTTCAATATGTGCCAATATCAGCCCGTACATAAAGTTATCAAAACGCTTGGCGAATTCATCCGTTTCTTCCGATTGAACAAGCGGTGCAATCTGTGTCAGCAACTCGCCTTTGTCACCCTCACTGATAGAAAGAAAGGCGTCCTGCTTTTTATATTTTTCCACATACTGCATCCGTAGTTTTACGGAAATCAACTCTGGGTTCAACGCTGTAACTTGTTTATGGCAGGTTTCAACAAGTTCGTTTCGCCACGTCTGGTAGTTTTCTCCTGCAAAGGTGCTCTCTTGCAAAGCCATAGAAATTTTAATCTGCTTGCCGAAAATATTCTCCGATAATGTCTTTGTTTCCCTGGCTTCATATCCTTCCTTGTGTTCCCGGAAATATTCAAAATTGCCGCAGTAATCGAAAATTAAGAAGCGCCGTTTATCAGTATATGCTCCATCAACCTGATCCACGCAGGACAAGCCCTTACACAAACGGGTGCCACGGCCAATCATCTGCCAAAACTTTGCCTTGGAGCGCACCTTCTTAAAAAACACCAGATTAACACATTCCGGCACATCAATACCTGTGTCCATCATATCCACGGACACAGCAATATGCGGCTCCTTTTCCGGCTGTTTGAAATCATCTATGATGGTCTGAGCATAACTATCGTCACAAATCACGCGCTGGGCAAATGAACCGTGATACTGAGGGTAGAGTTTGTTAAACCGCTCCAGAATAAATTCGGCGTGGCGTTTATTCTGTGCAAAGATAATGGTTTTACCCAGCCGGTCCCCGCCTGCAACCTTAATGCCCCGCTCCATCAAATCCTGTAAAACCATGTCAACCGTTTTCTCGTTAAATACAAATTTGTTCAGAGCTGCGGACGGGATAAAATCCGGCATCATGCCATCTTCAATGAAGTCATCTTCGTAACGCTCTTTATCTTCATCGGACAGATCGTCGTAAGTGATTCCTTCCTCCAAAAACTTGGTTTTGACCTCGTAATTATAGTACGGTACAAGCACATGATCCTGGTAGACCGCCGTTTCATAATCATAGGCGTAAGTAGGAACACCATGTTCCATTTCAAAGAAATCGTAGGTGTTCCGATCTACATCCGTTTTCGGCGTAGCGGTAAGGCCAACCATCAAAGCATCAAAATATTCAAAAATTGCCCTGTACTTTTTGAAAATACTCCGGTGGCTTTCATCTATAATAATCAGGTCAAAATGCGCCGGAGTAAACAACTGGCGACCATCTTTGGATTTCGTATCATCGATAGCATTCAAAATCGTTGGGTAAGTGGAAAACACAATCCGGGCATTCCGGTCATCCTTGTTGGAACACAGATTGCAGAGGGACATATCCGGAAGATACCGCTTAAAATCATCCTTTGCCTGTTTTACCAAGGCAGTGCGGTCAGCCAGAAAAAGAATATTGGTAATCCATTTACCACGGCTGAGCACATCGGTTAGGCTGGAAGCCGTCCTTGTTTTTCCCGTACCAGTTGCCATTACCAGAAGATGCTTGCGAAATCCCTGTTCGATCTGACCGCAAACAGCCCGTATGGCCTCTTTTTGGTAGTAGCGATCTGTGATTTTATCATCGATGGGAATACTCATCAAATCTTGCCGTTCAGCGCGACGGTTCATCAGCTTTTGTAAGTCTTCCTTGCTGAACACTCCGCTGACCTTGCGCTGGGGGCCAGACTGGTCGTCCCAGTAATAAGTTTCAAAACCGTTCGTAGTGAACATCATCGGACGGCGGCCAAATTTCCGTTCCAAACAATCCGCGTACAAAACCGCTTGTTTCCGCCCAATATTAGGGTCTTTGCTGGTGCGTTTGGCCTCGATCACTGCCAGCGGAAGGCCGTTTTTGCCAAATAGCACATAGTCGCAGTAGCCCATCTGGCCCACTACACCGGCCATACCCTGTACAGGATATTCCTCCTGCACATCTGCATCGGTCCCGTCGAATTTCCAGCCCATAAATTTCAAATCTACGTCAATATAAATTTTCCGCGTCTGGAACTCAGACAAATCTTCCGGCTGGAAAGATCGCTCCTGCTGATGCTTCTCTTTCTCAGCAGTATATTGGGCTGACATCTGCTCAATTTGTTTGCGCAGCGCCTCAATCTCTGCTTCTTTTTCATCCAGCAGGCTTTCCTGCTCTTTGATTTTCCGAGTATCTACCGCTACTTTTTCGGTAGGGATCAGACTTTCGTCAAAGACATGCTCCTGATAATCAGAACCATAGCAATAATCTATCCACTGGACAAACTCAAATAATCCTTTCAAGGATGCAAGGGCATCACTAGGCTGTACACTCCGTTCTGTATGTACTGCTAAATTCCCCAGCTTGATGATGAAAGGCAGCTTGCCCCAGGTATTGGAATCCACCGCGAAACGGAAGGACGGTTCATGAATAAGGGATTGTAGGTTGTCCTTGTAGGGCATCTTCATGGTCTTATCTGCCGAATATACCCATTTTACTGCCAATTCCAACGCTTTCCGGCAGCCGACAGCGCACATGGCAGGAGCGGAAGCATAAATTTTCTCGGCTTCCATGCAGGCGGGGGCAAAGAGAGCATATTCAGTTTTTGGTGAAAGAAAAGAGAAGTTCATCATAAACATGCTTCCTTAATCATCACTTTCTAAGATATCCTTAACCGCTTGCGCATTTGACGTCATGGTTTTCATGCTTTTTAACAATTTCTTGTAAAAAGTTTCCACATCTAAATCACGCAGAATATAGCGTACTTGACTATTGTCGAGGGCAATTTGGAAAAGGATTTCTTTTTCTTCATAAGACCAATCATTAATTTCCTGCAACTCGCTGATAAGGGAATGCGTAGTTGCAAAACTGCCACTGTTTTCTAAGGAAATGAGCAAATCGGTTCTTTTCCGCTCTTCTTCATTACTTTCTTTGTCTGCTTTGATTCGTTCTATTTTATACTTATAGTGCAGTGTTTCCAGAGCCTCATTCGCAGCAGTTCGATTGATGATGGCCTTTACCAAAAGGTCTAATTCAGTTCCTTCTCTGTAATCGGCTGGTGCGAAATATTTAATTCTTCCATCTCGCATCATTTTATATACTTTTGTTTTGTCCTTGCTTTCTGCGTTATAGACGCCAATAGAATGCCCGCCGTATGAGGTAACAAGTTTCATGCATGGAATATCGGTATCACTATCGCCGATATAAACTATATTACGAAATGGTACTCTCATTTCTTCGGGAGAAAAGGATTCATTGACAGCGGAATCATTAATGTCCAGTACACCTTTTTCAATTCGGAACAAGAATTGTGTTTTATTGGTGTAATTTACCACTTGAGCAGGCCATACTGCTACACCCTTTTCATTATAATAAAATGAACTGGCGTAAATTTTTTCAAATGCTCCAGCTTTTGCAACGGCAGTCCCTTCAATCATTTCTTTTAAGCCAGAAGAAATGATGTAGTGTTCCACGATAACTCCTTGGCTTTTTCCGTATTCCCGAATGCGTTCAAACCATTGCTCAACTCCGGGAAAAAGTTGAACAGAGGCACCATATTCAGCTAATTTCTCTTTTGTAAATAAGACTTTTCCCTCGGATTCCTGTTTCATCGTGTACATATAGGCAAGGTTTTGGTCCATTTCATTATCGGAGGCGAGAGAATTCGACTTTTTCCAGAAGTCAGGAACGTCATAGCCAACGGATTGGATATAACCTTGTGCCTGCATATCATCTGGAGATAAGGTTTTGTCGAAGTCGTAACAAATTGCAACAACAGGGTTAGCCTCTTTGTGCTTGCGCTCGTATTCTTTATCCGGCATGGAAAATCCTCCTTTAGCCAAAATATTTCTGCATTAGTGCTTTTTTCAGTATTTCCAGCTTTTCAAGGCTCTTCTGGATCGCCAATTTTGATTTGTCAGTCTGAGCGACAAAGGCGGCAAATTGTTCTTGTAGCGCTAATGGCGGCACAATAAACTCCGTTTTTTCCATGCCGCTTTTTGTTAGATGCAACATCGCTATTCCATGAGTTTCTCCCATAAGAGATTCCGTTGTGTATTCCAGTAATTTACATAGAAATAGTTTATTATACGCATTCCCTACAAGAACTTTCCAGATGTGATAGTGATATATCACCTTACCACCATGCCAAATCTGCGGTCCAAATGATGCTGACCATGCATAAAGCAAATCTCCGTTATCGCAATATTTGTCTTCTTCGAGTTCCAAATCAGAGTAGTACCATCCTCGATTCGAAAAGAAATTTCCCACACGAAGGACAGGGTATTTGCCGCTATCCAAAAGTTCATCCTGACTGTATGCTCTGCCATTTAACAAAGTGGCATTGGTTTCTAGTGTGTTTTTTTGCCATTCAAATGGGTTGAGCACTGGATCACCAAACATCTCGATAAATCGGGATTTCACCAATTCATCCAGCTTGTCCAACTGCTGGCGGCGTTTGGCAATTAGGCTGCTGACCTTGTCCAAAACCGCCGCAATTTTGCGCTGTTCGTCAAGAGGCGGATACATCACTTTAACTTTTGCTAAAGATCGTCTGACAATTTGCGGCTGTGCTGACCCAGTGATAACATCTGATAGACCACGGGATAATAAATAGTAATATAAGTACCGTATATCTATTTCTTCTGATAAATTGTCTAATGCCATTGCATTACCATTCACGTATGAAAACGACTCGCAAATATTCAATGTTCCACAGGTAGCTCCTCGGCATGTGATTAATATAGTTGGTTCTTCATGGTTATAACTTGTATAATATCCAATTATTCCGTTCGCACCATACACCGGATAACCGTTTTCAGTTAGCATATCGGAAGATATCGTTTTCCATTGTTTTGGATTGCAGATTTCACATAAGCCTTTTTCCATCACAGCATCCCCTCCAACTCCGCCAGCTCTGCGGTGATCTCCATTTCCAATTCATGCAGGTCAGCCATAATTTGTGCTGTAGACGGATACTCCACTGGCACATACTCCACTTTTTTGTACTTATTGATGGAAAGGTCATAGTCGTTATCCGCAATTTCCTGTTTCGGCACAAAAAAGCTCTGATCAGTGCGCTGGCGGCTGGCTTCCTGATTGAGATTATGGAACCGTTCGATAATGTCTGGAATATCGTTCTCTGCAATCTCACTGCGCTTGTCATCCAGAGAAAAGCCGTCGGCCTTCATATCGTAAAACCACACGTTTTCCGTACCGCCCGCTCCGGTCTTGGTGAACACCAGTACCGCTGTGGACACCCCGGCATAAGGCTTGAATACACCGGAGGGCATGGAGATCACCGCCCGCAGCTGATGATTCTCCACCAGCTCTTTGCGGATGGATTTGTGCGCTTTGGAGGAACCAAACAGCACGCCATCCGGCACGATACAAGCACATTGACCGCCTTTTTTCAGCATCCGCAGGAACAGCGCCAAGAACAGCAATTCGGTCTTTTTCGTGTTGGTAACAGCTTTCAAATCATCATTGATGCTCTCAGTGTCAATAGTGCCCTTAAAGGGAGGATTCGCCAGGCAGATAGTATATTTATCTCGGATTTGGTTCTGCTTAGAAACACTGTCCTGATAGTCGATTTCCGGATGCGTAATCGAATGAAGCATCAGATTCATTGCCGACAGCCGCAACATGGTGCGGTCTGTGTCAAAACCGGTAAACATCGGCCCTGAAAAATGTTCCCACTGTTCATTTGTCATGGTATCTTCATAGTGACTGCGAATGTACTCTGCTGAAGCCACCAGAAAGCCTGCCGTTCCACAGGCCGGATCACAGATGGTATCCTCCGGGGTAGGCTGCAAAAGTTCTATCATCATTTTGATGATATGCCGGGGAGTGCGGAACTGACCGTTTTGACCGGCAGTGGACAGTTTTCCCAGCATATACTCGTACAGATCGCCCTGCATATCCAAATCGGAAATGTCGTGCTCATACAGGTCGTCCAAGCCTGTAATGATTTTTTGTAACACCTGGGGTGTGGGAATCAGAAACATGGCGTCACTCATGTACCGGGCGAAAGCAGTATCTTTTTCCGCATCATTCTCGGTGTTATCTACGATTTCGATCATCTCGCCCTGCTCCGTGAAATCAGGCAAATGGCCATGCTTCATGTTTTTAATAGCAGGGAACACCCGCTGGGAAATTACATCATAAATGTCACGCGGATCGTTATTTTTGAACTTGCTCCAGCGCATAGACTGTCCGATAGGGGACTGGGGGAAGATTTTATCCATCTTCTCGCCGCTCATGTTCTCAAATTCTTCTGTTTCCAGTTCCTTTTCATCAAGAGAACGAATGAACATCATGTAGGTCAGCTGCTCAATTACGGTCAGAGGATTAGTAATGCCGCCAGCCCAGATGTCTGTCCAGATTTTATCTACTTTATTTTTGATTGCGCCTGTAATCATGCGTCTTTTCCTCCGTTTTCATTATCAGGAACAAATTCCATAACATCGCCAATATTGCAGTTTAATACTTTGCAGATTTTTTCCATGCTTTCCATTGAAACAGGCGCACCCTTCCCCAGACGTGCCAGAACATTGGTGCTGATGTTTGCACGGTGCATCATATCGGTTTTACTTAAATCATGATCAATCAATCGTTTCCAGAGACGATTATAGCTAATTGCCATCCTGCACCTCCTGATATTTTTCATTTCTAGTATACTTGATTTTGCACTAAAAGGCAAATAAAATTCACGAAATAGTGAGCTATAAAACCGTGAAAAGGGCCTAGGATAAACTACCCAGGCCCTTGTGTAATAATTATATCATTTGAAAATACTTCAACGCCTCCATAATCGCCGCTTCCTTTTCCGGCGGACACTGTGGCACTTTAGCATCTTCCTTCTTTGACAGGTTATAATTTTGCCCCACATCCAGCCCGCACTTGCGCTTTATCTGTGAGATGTAGAGGGAAGATACCTTCAAACCGGTATGCTCCAGCACATACGTTTTAATCTGCTCATAGGTCGCACCCTTCTGGAACCCGGACATATCCATATCCTCCAGAGAAAACTCCACACGCACTTTCTTCGAGTCGATTTCTCCCTTGGAAAGCAAGACAACCGTCTCGACGTGTTTGGTGTTGGGGAACATATCGTAAGGGCGGACAAGGTCGAGAGAAAAACCCGCGGAAACGAAATGAGCCGCGTCGCGTGCCAAGGTCGCGCTGTCGCAGGAAACGTAAATCAGCGTGCGGGGATTTAATTCAATCAAGGTACGCCGTGTTTTTTCATCCAATCCCTTTCGCGGAGGGTCTGCCACCACGGTCACGTTTTTTCCCGCGTAACGCTCCGCAAGCAAGGGCAGCTCCCTGTTCACGTCTCCGCAGATGTTTGTAAGTCTTTCAAGATTGTTTATTCGCCTGATTTTTTCCGCGTCCTGCCAGGCGGAACGCACGATTTCTATGCCGTAGCTGTCGTAAGAATCATCCGCAAGCATTGCGGAGAGCACTCCCACGCCCGAAAAACACTCTATCAGCGCGTCCGTTTCGCGGCAAACGGCAAGCTCCTTTACCTTGCGGTAGATTTTTTCCGCAACGGACGTATTGACCTGAAAAAAGCTGTCGGGCTGCAAACAGAATTTTACTCCGCACATGACTGAATCTATTTGACTTATGCCCTTCAAAAAAACGGTTTTTTCGCCGAGAATGACATTGCTTTTTTTTCGGTTTTCGTTGAGAAAAAGCCCCGTCTTTGGATAAACCTCCGTCAACGCGCTGTAAAGCTCCTCCCAGCGGGGCAGCGAGCTTCCGTTCACAACGACTGTTGCAAGCAGCTGCCCGTCTTCGTAACGCGCGAGAAAATGTCTCAAAAGCCCCTTGCCCGTTTTTTCGTCGTAAACCGATATTTTGCGGCGGTTTGCGAAATCGCAGAAAATTTCCGCCGCCTGCCGTGCCTCCCGCCGCTGCAACAGACAGCGCTTAACACGCACTATGTCGTGCGTGCCCGTTCTGAAAAATCCCGTAAACGCCTCTTTGCCGTCAAAGCCCAGCGGTTGCTGAACCTTGTTGCGATAGCCCGTGACGTTTTCCGACGGCTCCGTTTCCATAACCTCGACGTCCAAGCCGCCTATTTTTTTCAGATTTTCGGCGACAAGAAGGCGTTTGAAATTCAGCTGAGCGGGGTAGCTCATGTGCATGAGGTGACACCCACCGCACTCTCCGAAAAAGGGGCATGGAGGGTTCACCCTGTCCGCCGACGGTTTTTCTATGTTTTTTAGCCGAGCGAACACCGTGCCGTCCCGTTTTACGTGAACGACCTTTGCGGCAGCCTTTTCTCCCGTCAGGGCAAAGGGCACGACGACGGTATGTCCGCCGCAGCGCGCCAGACCTTCTCCTCCGCCGCCTATGCTCTCAATCACGATTTCTATTGTGTCACCCTGCTTCATTTCGGCTTTACGTCAACGAATCTGACGTTATCTTCTCCCAACACGTCGGACAGCTCGTAAATCAACCCGTTGTTTTTCCGCACCTTGTAAGGCATACCCAGCCTGTCGCCGTCAATAACCAGAATTACCGGTATGTCTCCCGCGTATTCCTTTAGAACAGCCGACAGCTTGGCGTAAAGCTCGTTGTCCTTAAAGGGCATTTTAAGATAAAGCTTTTCCGAAACGGTGTTTTTATCCGTTTCCGCCATTTTCTGCTCGCTCCACACTTCAAGCTTGTCCACAAGGAGCGAAGCCTTGTCCTGACGAAAACTGATTTTTCCCGTCACGGTCACAACGCTGTCCTGCTCCACCTTGTCCTTGATGATTTTTTCGTAATACCAGGGCGAAAAAGTAAGCTCGATGCTGCCGTGCAAATCCTCAAGCCTGCCGACCGCCATGGTTTTGCCGCTTCGCGTAGCTATTTTTTTCAGCTCCTCCAGCACGCCCGCAAGGCTGACCTCCTTACCTTCCCAGTCGCTCTGCTTCTGACTGCTTTCAAAATCGTCGTCGTCCTCGGAAAACGCCACCATACCCGTGTTGAAAGTAAACGCTTTGAGTTTTTCTCTGTATTCGTCCAGAGGGTTGCCCGATACGTAAAGCCCCAGCACTTCTTTTTCATAGGAAAGTTTCAGCTTGTTGGGAAACTCCTTTATATTGCTGTTGGGGAGCGCGACGACTGCGGGCGCGGCGTTTTCCACAAGGTCGAACATACTGAACTGTCCGCTTTCCTTCTTCTTTTTGTCGGCGTAAACCATTTCCATCAACGGCTCGAAAACGGAAACCATCTGCGCGCGCGAAACTTTGAAGCAATCGAATGCACCCGATTTAATCAGATTTTCCACAAGCCGCTTGTTGAGATACTGACTTTCCACTCTTTTCAGAAAGTCCTCCAAACTTACGAAATCTCCGTGGGTTTTTCTTTCCTCAACGATTTTTTCCATGCTGCCGGAGCCGATATTTTTGATTGCGGCAAGCGCGAAACGTATTTTCCCGTTTTCCACGGTGAAGCTCACTCCCGACTTGTTGATGTCCGGAGGCAGAAAATCTATGTTGTTCTCCTTTCCGTAAGCGATATATTTTTTTATGTCGTCTATGTTGGTTATGCGGTTGTTCAGCACTGCCGCAAGATACTCCACGGGATGATAACGCTTGCAATAAGCCGTCTGATAGGATACGTAAGCGTAAGCCGCGGCGTGGCTTTTGTTGAACGCATATTGGGCGAAAGCGTACATTTGGTCGAAAAGCAGCTCTGCCGTTTCCTTGGGCACGCCGCGCCTGACGGCGCCTTCTATTTCGACCTCGCCGTTGTCGTTGACCTTTCCGTTGATGAAATAGTTGCGGTGCAAAGCCATGACGTCCATTTTCTTTTTGCCCATCGCGCGCCTGACCTCGTCCGCCTGTCCGTAGGAATAGCCCGCAAGAGAACGGCAGATTTGCATGACCTGCTCCTGATAGACCATGCAGCCGTTTGTTACGCCGAGTATCGGTTCCAGCATAGGGTGCGCGTAATGCACCGATTTGGGATCGCGTTTGCCCTTGATATAGTCGGGAATAAACTGCATGGGCCCGGGACGATAGAGGGAAATTCCCGCTATTATGTCTTCAAGACAGTCCGGTTTGAGGTCTTTCATCACCCGCTTCATTCCCCCGCTTTCCAGCTGAAACACTGCGTCGGTGTTTCCCGAAGCAATAAGCTCGAACACGTTGGGGTCGTCATATTGGCAATCCTCGAAATCGAATTCCTCTCCCGTGGTTTCCTTGACTATTTTTATCGTCTTGTCGATATCGGTGAGAGTTCTCAGTCCCAAAAAGTCCATTTTGAGCAGACCGAGCTCCTCCACCTCCTTCATGTTGTACTGAGTGGTGATGTCGTCGCCGCTGCGCTGCAAGGGCACGTTGTCGCTTAAATCCTCGCGGCATATAACCACGCCTGCGGCGTGCATTCCCGTCTGACGCGGCATATCTTCCAATGCGATTGCCAAATCAATCACCCTTTTCATGGAATAATCCTTGTAAATTTCCATGAGCTCAGGCACGCCCTCGTTTTTGCCGTCCAGACCGAAAGCGTTTTTGAGCGTTGCGTTGAGCGGAATAAGCTTGGTTATTTTGTCTCCCTCGGCGTATGGCACGCGCAGCACGCGGCATACGTCCTTGACGGCGTTTTTGGCTTTCATCCTGCCGAACGTGACAATCTGAGCCACGCGGGGCTTTGTGTACTTTTCTATGACGTAGTCGATAACCTCTCCGCGCCTGTCCATGCAAAAATCTATGTCGAAGTCCGGCATGCTGACTCTTTCGGGATTTAAAAACCGCTCGAAAATGAGTCCGTAACGCAGCGGCTCCACCTGAGTTATACCTATGGCGTAAGCAATTATGCTGCCGGCTCCGCTGCCCCGTCCGGGACCGACGGGTATTCCGTGCTCGTGCGCGTAGTTTATGAAGTCCCACACAATGAGGTAATACTCCACAAATCCCATTTTCGACACGACTTCCAGCTCATAGTCGGCTCTCTGCCTTATTTCCGGCGTAATTTCTTTGTAGCGTCTTTTCAGCCCCTTTTCCAAAAGGTCCTTCAAAAATTCGTAAGGCGTCATGCCGTTGTCCGGCTTGTAAGGAGGCAGCAAGGGCTTTTTCTCTATGCTCACGTTGCACTTTTCGGCGATTTTAAGCGTGTTTTCCAAAGCCTGCGGCACATAGGAAAATTTTTCCGCCATTTCGTCGTAATCTTTGAGATAAAACTGCGTGCCTTCAAAGCGCATCCGACCGGGGTCGTCGAAAAATTTGCCTGTCTGTACGCAAAGCAGAATATCCTGCATTTCGGCGTCGGACTCTTTAAGATAATGCACGTCGTTTGTAGCCACAAGCTCCACGCCGAACTCTTCGGCTATCTTAATCAGCTTCGGCATGACGTAAATTTCGTCCGCTATTCCGTGGTCCTGCAATTCTATGTAATAATCTTCCCCGAACAGCTCCTTGTACTGCCTGACAAGCTTCCTCGCTTCCTCCCACATGCCGTCGCGCAGCAGACGGGGAAGCTGCCCCGCAATGCAGGCGGACAGACAGATAAGCCCCTCGCTGTGTTGGCTCAGAGTCTTGAAGTCTATGCGCGGCTTGTAATAATAACCGTCGACAAAGCCTATGGAATTGAGCTTGACGAGATTTTTGTAGCCCGTATTGTTTTTGGCAATAAGCACGAGGTGGTTAAACTCCCGCTTTACGTCTCCGCTTTTGACGGTCAGGTCGTCCGCCATATAAAACTCGCAGCCGATAATGGGCTTTATTCCCTTTTTCTTTGCCAGACAATAAAAGTGATAGGCGCCGTACATATTCCCGTGGTCGGTTATGGCTACGGCGGGCATATTTTTTTCCTTGCAGGCGTCGAACAGCGTGTCTATACGCGTCGCGCCGTCCAAAAGACTGTATTCTGTGTGCAGATGCAAATGTACAAACGGTTTTTCCGACATTTTTTACCTTCTGTATAAAATAAGTTTATTCCCGCCGTTAAGGCAGGCGCGAAGCTATTTCGGTTATCTTGCGCAGTCTGTGGTTTACGCAGCTTTTTGTAAGCCCGAGCTTGTCCGCAAGCTCGTCAAGCGTGGAAAACGGATTTTCCACCCGCGCCGCCGCTATTTCTTTCAGATGCGGCGCAAGCCTGTCGAACATTCCCTCGCGGGCGCGGATTTTGTTTATCGCGGCAATGTGCTTTTCGCTCGCGTCTACCGATTTGTCTATGTTGGCGGTAATGCAGTTTTTCTGACGGTTGGCGTTGTTTCTGATTTCCCGCTCGATAAGCAGATTGTTGAGCGTCAGCACGGCTTTGTCCGCCCCCATATAGGCAAGCATATCGCATATTGACGCGCTGTCCTTGATGTAAACCGCCCAGACGTTTTTCCGCTCCGCTATTTTAAAACGGAAGCCCTTTTCCTCCAAAAGACACACGAGGTCGTCTGCGGCACGGCGGGAGGTAAGCGAAAACTCCAAATGATAGCCGAATCTGTTGCCCGCCTTTTGGTCGAGAGTCTTCAAGGGACTGAACGCTACGGAGCCGCAGGCGGCAAACAGCGCGGCGACGTAGCTGTTTTTGCAGCAGTCCTGCTCTACGATGTATTTGTCTATACCCTCGTTGATTTTGAGATAGCCCTCCATTGACAGCGACGCAAGTCCGCAGTCGGAAAGCGTCTTTTCCTCCGCAATGAAAACCGACCACAGGCTGTTGCCCTTGATTTTAGTTTCCTCGCGCCTTATTTCGGTTTTGAGTCCGTAAAGCGAATATACGATTTCTCCGGCAAATTCAAGCAGTCTTTTGTTTTCCGACGTAAGCGAACAGCCCAGACTGCCCGACCTGATTTCAAGGCTGCCCGCCCCGCGCAGCAGCGCCGAAAGACAGGCAAGACGGCAGCACGGCAAAGAATCTGAAAGCCTGCCGAGGATTTCTTCCTTTACGTTCTGAGAAAAAGTCACTCTTTTGTCTCCTCTTCAAACGGTTTTCTTAAAATTGCGGGCTTGTCCAGATTCACGATGCGCTCCAAGGGCAAGCCTACTCTCTCCGCCGTTTCCAGCGGGACGGAAACCTCGCCTACCTTTTCGGCGCGGTGCGCGTCGCTGTTGACGATAAATTTCACCTCGGTTTTTGCAACGACGTCGCACAGCTCCCCGTCCGACACGTCCACCCTTTTGCCGTTTAACTCGAACAGAACTCCGTAGTCGGACATGGCTTTTGCAATCTCTAACACATTCAGGCAAATGTCCCTGCCCGGATGTGTGACAAAGCTCAACGGATAACGCTTAATCGCCTTTATATAAGCCCGAGTAAACGCGTCTTTTTTGGACTCGGAGCGAAACAGCGCGGGAAGCGTAAAACGCCTCGCCTGCTCCGCGGAGGGCGCCGCAACCAGCTTGTGATAGCCCATTGCGACAAAATCCAACGTTGAAAGGTCGCCGCAGTCAATCAAGCCGTCCTCCGAAATCAGATTTGCCTCCAATCCGAGCAGAACGCGCGCGCCCTGCTCCGCATTCAAAGCGTCCGCCTCTCGGCGCGCCTTCAAAAGCCTTTTGGCGTCAGTGCCGAAAAAGAGATGCTTCAAGCCGTGGTCGGCTATTCCTATTTCTTTAAGCCCCTTTCGCGTCGCGGCGTCGCGCAGCTCGCTTAAAGTGTTCTTTCCGTGGCATAGTCCGCTATAACGTGAATGAATATGATAATCTCCCGATATCATCGGTGTCTCCAAGATATTTTATTTCAGGCCTCAGCACAACGCCGAACTTGCGCTTGACCGCGTTGCCCGCCGCGTCCATAAGCTCGAGTATGTCTTTTGCGGTTGCTCCGCCCTTGTTCACAATGAAGTTTGCATGCTTGAGAGAAATTTCCGCTCCTCCCGCGCGCAGCCCCTTTAAACCCGCCCTGTCGATTAATAGTCCCGCGGGCGCGCCGCCCTCGGCGCGGAATACGCTGCCCGCGCTCGGATATTCCAATGGTTGGGTTAGCTTCTTTTTTTCCAAAATCTCCTTCATCGCCGCCCTTATTTTTTCCGGTTTTTCCGGTTTGAGAGCCAACAAAACGCGGGTGACAATCATTCCGTTTGACTGAAAGGCGGATTTTCTGTACGCAAAGCCGCACCTCGCGTGACCGAATTCCTTTTCTCCGTTTTCGTCCGCAGCCTTAACTCCCGCAACGACGTCGGACATCTCTTTGTCAAAGCAGCCGGCGTTCATATACGCCGCTCCGCCCATGCACGCGGGGATTCCCGCAAGAAACTCCGCCCCCGAAAGTCCGTTGATGCAGGCGAAATGCGCCACCTGACACGCCTTGGCTCCCGCCTGCGCAACAAGCAAACCGTTTTCAAAAAATATCTGAGACATAAAACGCCCGACAACAATCACCACGCCCGAAAAACCGTCGTCCGACGCCAGCACGTTGCTGCCTCCCCCCAGACAGAAATAAGGAACGTCGTTTTGCTTCAAGTAAGTCAGAACGGCGCTTATTTCGCGCTCGTCCTTGGGCTGAACAACGTACCTCGCGGGGCCTCCCGTTCCGAAGGTTGTGAGTTTTTTGAGCGGTACGTTTTCTTCAAAATAAATTCCCGAATTCAGGAAAAATTCGCGCATTTAAGGTTCTCCTTATTTTACACCAAAACCGATAGATTTACAAACGATTGAGGTCGGTAATTTTTAAAGTGAAATTTATTGACAAATTCAGCACAGATACCTTTCAAGGTTTTTTTTCTCCCCCGTTTCAAGCGATTTGAGCGTTTCGGAACGCAGAGCGGACAGAATGGACGGGTCGGTGAAGGCGTTTATCGTCCTGACGGAAGAAAGCGCCTGCTCCAACGCAGACATGGCTCCGTCCGAATATATGCTCTGCGCGTTGACGGTAAACATTCTCACCTCCGTCAACTTTTGCTGCGACTGCTCCTGCGTCAGAAAACAGGCGAATTTTTCGGCGAACACGGCTTTTTTCGCTTCGGTGTCGCCCACGGCGATATACTGAACTAAGTCGGTGAAACCGCCGAGAGGCTCAAAAACGCATTCTCCCAGCCGCCCTTGCTCTATTCTGTTCGTCAGTCTGTAAATGTCGCGCTGCGTGCCCAGAAGTACGGTGTGGTTGTTGCCGGTAAGAAATTTTTCGTAAGCCTCGTACTGCGTCAAGCCCTCGTCAAGCAGGTCGTTCCGCCTGCTCTGAGTTGCGTTGAGCGCAAGCGCCATGCAGGGCTGATTGAAGCCGCCGTAGCCGCAGGCTACGGAAGCGAGGCTTACCGTCTTTTTCCCCACCTTTTTTTCAAATCCCATGCCGAATATATTTTCCGCAAGATTTTTGTTTTCAAAACCCGCAAGATTTTTGCTCATAGCCGCCAACGCGTATCCTCCCGCCATATACGGCAGCGCGTAAACCTTGCCGTTGAGTTGACCGCCCCTCAGATAATCTCCGCGCACGCAGGAGACGTCTCCGCCGTACGGCGACAGATAAGGCAGCAGCTCAAAGCCCGCTCCTGCGGAAAAACTCGCCAAATCGAATCTCTCCCCGTTGTTAAGCTTTTCCTGCGCCTGCTCCGGAGTCAGGACGGTGACGTTGACTAGGCAGCCCTTGTTCTGTTTTTCAAAAGCCGTGCTGCGTTTTTTAAGCCATCCCGCTCTGCTGCCAACTCCTCCCTCGAAGCTTTCGATATGCCACAATTCCAGTATGCCCTCGAATCTTGCGCCGGCTACAAACAGGTCGGAGCGCGGCAGGTTGCCGAGCACGACAAAGGGCGCGGCAAGCATAAACGCGCACAGCAAAATTACTGCTGCCCTCTTTGCGATATTTTTTTTGTTCATAATGAATTTTATGAACAGGCGGCTACTTAAATTACATTTTTGACAAGGTTAAAATTTCGGAAAAACAAAAAAACGCCCCTCTTTTGAGGGGCGCCGCAAAAAGCCTGAAATCATTCAAACAAAGTAGAAACGGATATGTAGGAATAAATCCTTTCGATTGCCTCGGCAAAAATTTCCGCAACGGAAACCTCTTCGATTTTGTCGATGAGCTTGTCCTGAGGCTGCTGAATAGTGTTGAGTATGACCACCTTTTTCAAGGGGCTGTCCTGTATGCGCTGCATTGCCGGACCGCTGAAAACTCCGTGGGAACAGCAGGCGTAAACCTCTCTTGCGCCCGCGTCCGAAAGAGCCTTTGCCCCCTGCGTGATTGTGCCCGCCGTGTCTATCATGTCGTCAAGCATAAGGCACACCTTGTCCTTTACGTCGCCGATGATGTTCATGACCTCCATGACGTTGGCTTTGGGACGACGCTTGTCGATGATTGCCAAAGGAGCGTTGAATTTCGCCGCCATGGAACGGCTGCGCGTCACGCTGCCCACATCGGGAGATACAATCACCAAATCGTCGTTTTTGAAGCCGTTTTTAAGAAAATATTTCGCAAGAACGGGCATCCCCAGCAGGTTGTCGACTGGTATATCGAAAAAGCCTTGAAGCTGAGTGCTGTGCAAATCCATTGTGAGCACTCTGTCGGCTCCCGCCTTTTCAAGAAGGTTGGCGACCAGCTTGGCGGTTATCGGGTCTCTCGCGCGCGCTTTCCTGTCCTGTCTCGCATAGCCGAAATAAGGCATAACCACCGTCAGCTTGTTGCAGGACGCGCGTTTGAAAGCGTCAATCATAACGAGCAGCTCCATAAGATTGTCGTTTACGGGAGTGCTTGTGGACTGAACCACGAAAACGTCGCAGCCGCGCACCGTTTCCTTGATGTTTACGCAAATTTCTCCGTCGGAAAAGCGAGTGGCTTCAAGCTGTCCCAAGGGCAATTCCAGCCTGTCGGCAATAGCTTTGGCAAGGTCGGGACATCCGTTTCCCGCGAAAATCTTGACCGTGCCGTGCGTCATATTTATCATTGTCACACCTCAACTTTTGTATTGGTTTTTTGTAACTCTATCTTAAAGCCGCGCAAGCTTTTTGTCAAGTAAAAAGGGCGGAGTATCTCCGCCCTTTCAGGTAAAATTTCAGTAATTCTCTTTTTTGCAGTAATCGCCGCAGAAATGAGCCGTAGGGCAATCGCTTTCGGGTACAACGGTGATTGATTCCAAATCGCAGTTGCAGCCTTGAGAATTGTACTTGCAAGCCTTGACCTTGCACTTGATTTTTTGATCGTTCATAATCAAAATCCTCCTTTCTTTTACCTCTTTTAGTGTTGGTCAACGCTTTACTTTTTATTCGGTTTGAGTTAAAATAATTTGAGAAAAATAAAAGGAGACAAGCGGCATGAAGGTTTATTTGCTTGAAGACGTCAAGGGACAGGGCAAAAAAGGCGAAATAATAAACGTAAGCGACGGTTACGCGCAGAATTTTCTTTTTAAGAAAAATCTTGCAAGCCCCGCCACCGCGGACGTAATAAACAGCGTGGAAATCAAAAACAAAACCCTTGCTTACCACAAGGAGCAGGAGCGTCTTGCCGCGATTGAAAAAGCCGCGCAGCTCAAAGGTAGAAAAATAGTTTTGAAGGCAAGACACGGCGAGCAGGGCAAGATTTTCGGCAGCATAACCGCAAAGGAAATTGCGGAAGCGTTGCTTTCGGCGGGCGAAAAAATCGACAAAAAGGACATCGAGCTGAAAGCTCCGATAAAGGAAACGGGAGAGTATCCCCTTTCAGTCAGGCTGTACGCCAATATTTCCACCGAAATCATCGTAGTCGTGGAATAAAAGTAATTTTAAAAGCGTCCCGAAAGGGACGCTTTTTTTCAATGACTGTCTGAATTGAAATTGTTTCTTTGAGCTTTTCTGGCTTTGCGGCATTCGGGACATCTTGTGGGTTGATTTGTAAAGCCTTTCTGCTGATAAAACTCCTGCTCTCCGGCAGTAAAAGTAAACGTTTCGCCGCAGTCTCTGCATTTGAGTTCTATATCTTGCATAAACATGGACCTCCTTTAAATATTTTCGGATACCACATTTATGTTTTTAAGAACACCCAAAGACAAAAAAGCATTTATCCGCCGCGACGACGTTCCGCCGCTGTATTTGCAGTATACAACAAATTTTAATGAAAGTAAACGCTTTATTGAAAAAATTTTACATTATTTTTTCGTTTTTACATCATTGTCCGTTTCTTCCTGCACGAATTTTTTCATGCCGTTGCGCTCCAACAGGCGATAATCTGTCTTTGCCATAAGAGTTTTGGGCAGCTCCGGCAGCACCTCTACGGCTTTCGGGCAGGACCATTTGTCAAGCTTCTGACGGCAAAACTCCTTGACCGTCTTTTTAAGCTTTGTCGGCTCGGCGGACGACTTTACGTACAGCTTGATTACTTTGCCTTTGAGCTTGTGCTCTATTCCTACGGCACAGCACTCGTCCACGTCTTTTAGCGTATTGACAAGCCGTTCAATCTCGGCGGGAAACACGGGCACGCCCGAAACCTTGATTATGCGTTTGAGTCTTTGCTGAATAAAAATAAATCCGTCCTTATCGACAAAACCCAAATCTCCCGTTTTCAGCCATCTTTTGCCGTCGTAATCAAGAAAAGTTTTTTCCGTAGCCTCCGTATCGTTAAGATACCCCTTCATGACCGTGGGAGAACTTATGCACAGCTCGCCGCTGCCGCCCCTTTCAAGCATGTTGCCGTCGTCGTCGAAGGCTTCTATGAGATAATCCTCTCCTATGGGCTTGCCGCAGGAGCCTTCTCTGCGGGCGCCCGCTTTGTTGACGGAAAACACGCCCGTAACCTCAGTTAGTCCGAACCCGTTGTCCAAAACACAGCTGCTTCCCCTCTTTGCCATGACGGAATCGAAATCCCTTTTCAGCTCGTCGGTCAGCATATCGCCGCCGCAGAAAGCGAATCGCAGATTTTTGAGACTGCGGCAATTGAATTCCTTTTTGTCCACAAGCCCGCGGTACATGGTAGGGACGCCCGAAATCATGGTAATGTGCCCCTGTTTGAGATAGTGCACGATTCTTTCCGGTGCGTAACGCGGAATAAGCGTGCTTTTGACGCCCCCGCTAAGCACGGTGTGCACGCACACGCCCAGCCCGAATGCGTGAAACATGGGCAGCACCATAGCCATAGCGTCTTTCTCCCGCGCCTTTTCTCCCACGATTGCGCGTTTGGTGTTGACGGCGACCGAGTTGAAATTGGCGTTGGTAAGCATTATGCTTTTCGGCTCCGCGCTTGTGCCGCCGCTGTGCATAATAGCGGCTACATCGTCGTCCCCGCCCGCGAATCTGTTTATCATGTACTTTGACAGCCGCGCGCCCTCGTGTCGGAAATATTTGAATTTGAGATAATCGGTGCGGTTTTTTCTCAAATTTCTTCTGTCCCGCCAGGTAAAGAGATTGTAAAACACTCTTTCAAACGACGTGATGTAATCCTGTGCCTGACAAATCCTAATGGGCACGGGACAATCCAGCAGTTTGGAAATGTATCCGTCCGCCAGCTTGTCGAACACGAAAAGAAATTTGCTCTTTGTTTCCGTAGCGTAACGTATAATCTGCTCCGCAGGCAGAAGCGGGTGGACGAGATTTGCGGTCATGCCCAGCTTGTTCACTGCATAAAACAAAGTCACCGCGGAAGGAATGTTGGGCAACGCGATGGTCACGATGTCGCCCTTTTTGCAGCCGTATTTTCTGAACGCGCAGCACAGCGCCTCCACTTCGTTGAAAAGCTGACCGTAGGTTATATCGCGCCCGACAAAATGCAGGGCGGGTTTTTTTCTGTTGTTTTTTTGGCTTTCAAAAAGATGCCTGTACATTTTTCCTTTAACTGAGGGCGGCAAGCGTTAAAGCCAGCCCCATACCTCTACAATAAGATAAAGCAGTCCCACCGCCAGAACCTGACTCGCAAAATAAATAAACAGCGAATGCCTTCCGCAAAAGCAGAAAGGTCTGACGCATGTCGTCGCCTCATAGCCCATAATACTGCGCGGAGACTTGTATATCGCGCGTCCCGCGAGGGCGCCCGCCAGAAACCAACCGAAATAAGGCAGAAAGGGCAGATAATCGCCGGGAGACAGCTTGGATACGCGGTTGTTGTTGACCAACCAGAAAACAAGGTCGCGCGTCCATTGCTTTTGCCCCTGCGAAGCGACAAGGTTAATTTCGTTTTCCATATTGAAATAGCTGCCGACGGCTATGGCTAAAACCGCAATCAGAAAAATCCAGTCTCCGTCTGTTTTTAACCAATCGAGAAGCGCCCACAGCAAAATACTCAAAGCCAGCACGTGAAGCACGTTGAAATTCATCCAAACGCTGTTGTCCTGCGTAATTTCGCCGTAAAACAGCATGGCTACCGACAATCCCACCGCCCATACGGACATTTTAAGCCCGCGCAGCGCATTGTTTTTGGAAAAGGAAACGGATACTCCCGACAAAATGACAAACGAGCCGATGAAAAAGTCGTGAGTCACGCTGCGCCAGCGCCCGAAGGCGCTTGATTCGAATACGTAACCCGCCGCCCAATCGGAAATACGTATGCCGAGCGGCGTGGAAAAGCTGTCGGCAAACATGGCTCCGATATCGAACATAACGTGGTCGAAAACGACGAAAAGTATGAGAATACCGCGCAGGAGGTCCACCTCCCACACTCTGTTCCCGTATCCTTTCTTTTGCTTAGTCAAACCGTTCAACTGCTCCCCTTTGTTTTATTGTTGCCTACATCGGCGTTAAAATACCGTCTTTTCTTTTGTATACGCGCTCGATAACTCCGCCTCCGAGACACTCCTTTTCATTGTAGAACACGACGTACTGCCCCGGCGTGACCGCCCGCTGCGGAGAATGAAAAAGCACGCGCGCGCCCGACCCCGTCCTTTCCACCGTTACGCGCTGCTCGGGCTGACGGTAACGGAATTTTGCCGCGCACTCGAATTTTTCTTCTTTCGGCGGAAAAGGAATCCAGTTTATTTCGTCAGACTCGAGAGCGTCGCTCATGAGCACGCTTTCGTCGCCGTGACTTACCACAAGTCTGTTGTTTTTTAAGTCCTTGTCCGCTACAAACCACCTGTTTTGACTTTCCCTCGTGCCGCCGAGCCCCAGCCCGCGACGCTGTCCAAGCGTGTAGTACATAAGACCGTCGTGGCGTCCCACGACTCTGCCGCTCAAATCCACGATATCTCCCGCTTTGCCCGGCAGGTATTCCGCCAAAAAGCTGCGGAAATTTCGTTCTCCGATAAAACAAATGCCCGTCGAATCCTTTTTTTCCGCCGTTGACAGTCCTTCGGTTTGGGCAATTTGCCTCACTTCTTTTTTATCGAGACTGCCTAACGGAAACAAAACGTCCGCAAGCTGTTTCTGCGAAAGATTGTTGAGGAAATAGGTCTGGTCCTTGCCCGAGTCGGCAGCTTTGAGCAGCCTGTGAACGCCGTCCACGTGGGAAATGCCGCAGTAATGTCCGGTAGCGATAAAATCAGCCCCGATTTCCTTCGCCTTGTCGAGAAAGGGACCGAATTTGATTTCCCTGTTGCACAATACGTCGGGATTGGGTGTGCGTCCGCGTGAATATTCGTCGAGAAAATAAGCGAAAACCCTGTCGTAATACTGACGCGAAAAATTGACGGTAAAGTAAGGAATGCCGATTCTGTCGCACACCCGCCGCACGTCCTCGAAATCACTCTCCGCCGTGCAGCAGCCGTTCATATCGGTTTCCTCCCAGTTTTTCATGAAAAGCCCTATTGTATTGTAGCCCTGCCGTTTGAGCAAAAGAGCCGCCACAGAGCTGTCGACGCCTCCGCTCATTCCGACGACAACCGTTTTCGCCATAGGGTTTATTTTAATGCAAAAGCTCTTTCTTGTCAAACCGTCGGACAAGCATACCCGGATAAAATTGAAGAAAATTTGAGCTCAAAGACAAAGCGGCATCGCCGTCTCTCGATTTTAAGATTATTTTGCCCGCCGCAACGGTTTCAATCGTTTTACAATTTGACCGAGCTTTGCTATAATGTAACGTGTCCGCAATCCGAGTTAAAACAAGGAAACAGCCGACCGAAAATACGTACCCGTAGCTCAATCGGATAGAGTAATGGCCTCCGACGCCATCGGTTGCAGGTTCGACTCCTGTCGGGTACACCACCGCCAAACTGCCTTAAAGGTTTGTTTGGCTTTTTTGTTAAACTGTGAACCGATAAATTGCAAGTCAATTTTCAAAAAAATTCTCCGGCACAAAACAAAAGAGATTTGCAAAGCAAATCTCTTTGATTGACATAAATACAAATTTTTTGTTTGAACCTGCCAAATCGTCACAGAACCACTGCGATGTTTTTTATATACTTTTGTCAGGCAGCGACTTGCTCGAACAACCTACCGTACCTTTCAACAAGTTCACTTATTTGCTCAATCGTGATAATACCCTTTCCTATCGCGACCTTGAGATACTGTCCGTTTACCGCGTCAAACATCATCTCCTGCATGGGTACGAGAGAATTAAGCTCTTCATATGTATACAGCCCGTACATTTCAACGTCTGCTTCCATTGCCTCGGCATCAAACTTCATCGTTTCGGCGTCCACTTCAAAAATATTAAACAATCCGTTTATTCCGCCGGGAATTGAAAGCATTCCATTGACATAATAACAGAGATGACCGTATGTTACAGGACTATATGCTGCGACATTTTCCAAAGTTATGGCAACATCCACAAGAGTTACTTGCACCATTCCGTTTTCATTTTGTTTAAGAAACCTATGCCCTATATATTCCTCCGCATACTTATCCAAATATACATATTTGTTTAAATCAACGTCAAAAAAGCCGTGTTCGGATATAACATCAACTGTTGTTCCGTCCGAAAAAGTCAGCTTTATTACTTCATACTGTTTCAACGCATCGCTGTCTATTACCAATATGGGCGCAATATCAAACGAGCCTGTATAAAGATTCCAAACAAGCAACATTTCTCCGCCTGTTAGATTTTCGACAGGCACTTGACTTCCGTCGGCAAGAGTGATTAAGGTTCCCTCCGCCACACAACTATCCTGTTCCCAAATCGCCACAAGCGTAATATCGGACGTCACCGGAGTGCTGAAATTATATTCCGTTGTTTGTCCCGACAAAGCCCAATACTTGAAGGTGAATCCGTCTTTTGTCGGAGTAGCGGCAGGTTTACTTACAGTTGAACCGTAATTGATTGTTTTATTGGGAAACGAACCTGAACCTCCGTCAAGATTGAAAGATACAGTATAAGTGTTGATTCTCCAAATTGCATACAGCGTCAAATTGTTTGTAACGGGCAAATCCAAATTATATGCCACGTTTGAAGTAGGAGAAGTCGCCCAAAACTCAAACGTATAACCTGTTCTCTCGGGCTGATTTTCGTTTAACATTTTTTCAAAATCACTTACACAATCACCCACATTGAGAATAATAGTTCCAGGAGCCGCAGTTCCCCCATTAGAATTGAAACTTACAACTCGATTAAAATTTTCCCAAACAGCAATCAGAGTTATATTTTCGCTGACAAGGTTATTCCAATTATACTCTTTAGTCAAATCAGTCGATAAGGCCCAATATTTGAAATGATTTCCTGCCTTAGCAGGCTTTGCTGACGGTTCTTCTATTTTTTCAAGCCGATTAATCGTTATGTCAGGGAAATCTCCGTAACCTCCATTTAAATTAAATGTAATTGTACATATTTGCGTCGTCTGCCAAACAGCCACTAACGTTATATCTGACGTCACCGGAGTGCTGAAATTATAATAAGAAGCTTGTCCTTCCGGCGCCCACCCTGCAAACGTATATCCAACCTTGCTCGGGGAAGTAGGTCTGCTTACCGTCGAACCGTTTGCAACCAACACTTGAGTATTAAACGCCCCGACCCCTCCGTTTAAATCAAACGTTACAACATAATTGTTTCCGATTTCCTGCCATACGGCTTCAATCACAATATTATTTGTAATTTCGGTGTTCCAATTGTACTCTTGATTTAAATTCGTAGACAAAGCCCAATACTTAAAAACATATCCTGCCTTATTCGGCTGTTCAATAGGTTCGTCAATCTTAACGCCATTAGGAATACTTATTACATAATTCGTACTTGCTCCGCCGTCAAAATCAAAAACAACATCGCAATCCGGTATCCATTTAGCATAATAGGTGACATTATTCTCTGCTGTTGCAATATTTTCGGCCGCAATTGCAGTTCCTGTAAAATCATCGTTTTTATACCAGCCGCCAAAAACATATCCTTCACGGGAAGGGGCAGATATACCGTTTACGGCATTAGGTTTGGTAATACTCGCTGATGTTTTAGTGAACGAAACGACATATGATTTATCTGCCGATAATTCGCAACCCCATATTACAGGACGTTCGATACTAATCCAATCCGAATAATTCCAATAATTGTCCCAAGTAGACGGGTCTCTGTCTAAATCGGTGTATACTGTTAATCTCTCCCCAAATGAAAGTATCCCGGATGAAACGTTGGTTACAGTGCTTGGAATCGTTAAACTTTCCAAATTATAGCATTGTTGAAAAGCATAGCCGTTAATATAATTTAAATTGCTATAACCCTCAAAAGTGACTTTTTTCAATCCTGAACAATTAAAAAACGCTGCATTTCCAATAGATTCAACAGTAGACGGAATTACAATCTCAGTAATCCGCTCTTGTTGAGAAAAAGCTTCAGAATTAATTTGAGTCACTTTTCTGTTGGCAATTATTGTCGGTATCCTCAAAACACCTTCATAATTAACATTTAAACCGTCAATTTTAATTTCATCGTCCGATAAAATAGTCGTATTAAATATGTCTGTAGTATATCCAACTTGTTTTACAGCTTCATACGCATTTAACTTTTTTACAACGCCTTTGTCTATTTTTATATTGTCGGCGCTATTGATTATTATTGATTTCAGCTCACTGCCCGTTAAAGTAGGGTCAAGTGATAACAATAGCGCAGCAACACCCGTCACATGGGGAGCAGCCATCGACGTGCCTTGATAAGCTCCATATCCCGAAGACGCTACAGACAAAGGAAGTGTACTCATTATGTTGACTCCAGGCGCATATACGTGAACCTTAGATTCGCTAAAATTAGATGAAGGCCAACGTGTACCATCACTTCTAATTGCACCAACAACAAGAACGTTATCAAGGCTTGCGCTACAGGGCAAAATATTAAAAGTTTCCAAATTCTGCCCTTTATTACCTGCTGAATTCACAAAAAGTCCATCATAATTTTTTATAGCAATATCTAAAGAAGCGCTAACATCAGAAATAGAAGAAAAATTATTACTATTATTCAAAACTTTAATATCATTAATTTGAGCATAATTTACCGCACTGATAAGCTTTGATGCAAAAGAAGACGTTGAGCCATTTTCATTAATTTTTAATGAAACTAAATCCACGTCCAAATTAACGCCTGATATTCCTATAGAATTATTTCCTTGAGCTCCAATAGTGCCTGCCACGTGAGTCCCATGACCATGTGTATCATTGAGTGCACCGCTAGATGTACTGTTATTTGAAAAATCATGACTTATTTCACGATTGACTCTATTTATCAAATCCACATGATTTGAATAAATTCCAGAATCTATAACTCCGACTTTCACAGAAGACGAGCCTTTAGTAACATTCCAAGCGTTATAACAATTTATTCCATTTTCACCGCTCAACCCCCATAAATTTCCTTCTGCAAAAAATGGATCATTTGGCTCAAATGTTGATTCTAAAAGATAATCAGGCTCAGCGCAGAATACATTATCAAAGTCTTCCAACACTTTTATGTAATCTAAAACTTTTTGCTTACTTTTTTCTTTTAATTCTAAGCACAAAGTCTTTGTGTAAATATTCCCATATACGCCATTATTATCAACATTATTATTTGTTGAAAAAGATAAATCTTCTACATTTCGTAACGGAATAACATTAAAATCTTCCTTCGCATAATTTTTATTTGGATTATCAGACTTTACAACTACTATAATACGATCGTCAGCAAAAGAATCTTCAAGTGTAGCATTACAATAAATTTTAAAGTCATTGCTGTCAGCAAAAGCTTGGTTCGTTGTTAATCCTAAAAGTGTAAAACAAACCAACAACATCCCTAATGCCAATAAAATCCAAATGGACAAAAAAATTGTTTTTTTACAATATGGATTTTTCATAATATTTTTCTCCTTGTCAATTTATCTTGCACATTATAATTTCTATGCCTGTAGTCGGATAATAAAAAACCACATCTCCAATCTCAACTTTTGTTACAACTGCTGCAACGCCGGTTGTAATATCATACATTATCAATGCATAGTAACCATTATAGTTACCAAAATATTCTAAATTTAGATTTTCAAGTTTAATATTATTTAAATAACTATATTCTTGCTTGATTCGCTGCATTATCTGTATAGATAAAGACGATACAGAAAGTGATTCATTTTGACCAACCAGATAAGCCATAGTAATTAAATCTTCTTGAGAAACTCCTCCGGCATCATACACTTCTTGCAGTGCAAAAAAACTTATAGAAGTGATTTCTTCCATTGCTTCAACAAAATCCATATCTCTTTTCGCCTCAAACTCAATTAAATCTATTGCCGTTTTTTCTCTGCATTTTGTTATTTCATCAATACCATTTTCAACTATGGAAACCAAATTATTATGTCCCACGTCATCGTAAAAATTATTTGTTAATTTAGTTTCCAAATATATATTGAGCTCTTGAATTGCAACGTATTTATATTCTTCAAGCTTTTGCTCTTCTAAGGGAATGGTCGAACAGCCTGAAAGCAGAAAAACAATTAACAATACCAACAAAAACGCTAGTCTTTTTCTCATGAATATTCACCCCCGTAAAAATTTTATTATATTATATTATATGCTAAGCAAATCTCTTGTTGTTTAAAAAATTATGTACGATACTTATATAAAATAGTCAACGTCATTTAAACGTTACTTAATCCGCCACCGATTTTCGAACCAAATTATTTTTTATCAGCCTATGCTTCCACCGGCAAGCAGTGCTGTTCCAAGCCCTTGCACTCCCGGCATTAAACACACACTTACTACGCTTATAATTTACAAATCCGATACAACCATACCCACCACGAGGGCACTGCACCGTTTATTTTTGTTATATCCCAAAATACCAAAGTTGCGCAACAATCGTGTATTTATTATAAATCTCGTGGAAGAGATTTGTCAAGGTCGAGTTTTGGAGATTAAATTCGTATATTGTCGTCACCTTTACAAGAGCTACTTAAGAACTGCCGGATCCACAAATATTTTATCTTGCGGCTGAAATATCTTCCGTGTTAAATATACTTTTTCTATGATATCGAACTGCGAATTTTATAATTATCAGTAGTTATTACATTTGCTTCTGCCATCAAAGGATTCTTGTTATAGATAAATACTGCAATAATAAACGCAAATAACAGTATTATCAAAATTGAAACAAACCTACCTCTAAAAGCCGTCTTATTCATATCTAGTACTCCTTTAATTTTTTATTCATATTTAAATAATAATAAATAGGGCCCGGTATATTGTATTATTATTTCATCTAAAATTAAGTATTCTATACTAGTTCCATACGAGATAAATGAACAATCTAATTCAACAGCAAAATAGCCATTGTAATATCCATAATAATTTATAGATAAATTTTCATAGTTGCCCAATGCATTGCCGTTAGAATCATAAAATATTTCTTTATTTAATTCAAAAAAATTCCTTCTTATATCATTTGATATTTCGTCACTTAAATCAGGACAACCATGTTGCGGTGCGAAATGACTATCGCGCCAAGTCGTTGAATCATAAGAATCCCCCAACCAAACTATTCCGTCTTTAAAAAATATAATAGACATCAAATCATGTTTAGACAACCCTTTCATTTGATATACTGTTGATATACTGTAAAAAGCCCCCGCCCCACGGACTTCAACTTCAATTTTCATAGTTTCAACATAATCCATGTCTCTTTGTGCCTCGGATATGATTAAATCTATTGCCGTTTTTTTCTCTGCGTTTTGTATTTCAGCAATACTGTTTTCAACTATGGAAACCAAATTATTATGCCCCGCGTCATCGTAAAAATTATTTGCCAATTTAGTTTTCAAATATATATTGAGCTCTTGAATTGCAATATTTTTATATTCTTCTAGTTCTTTCTTTTCTAATGGAATAGTTGAACAACCTGAAAGCAGAAAAACAATCAACAATACAAACAAAAACGCTAGTCTTTTTCTCATTAAAATCACCCCCGTAAAAATATTATTTTTTCTAACTCCTTTAATATTCAAAATCAGTTCTTTCCCAAACAATTATATGCGGACCGCTATACTTTACAACAATCCCGGCAACGACACACTCTGACTCCACGGCAGGAAAATCGGCATATGCATCGATTATTTGAACAACATAACAATTGCCATATTGACCATAATAATGTAAAATTGAAATATCTTCAATTTTTTTATTTGGATAATCAGAATCCTTCAATGATTCTAAATATAACTTCTTAATAGCATATTGTATTTTGGATTCTAATTCTTCCACATCAAAATTACAAGCAGCTATTTTTTTAATATCATCTATCGTAAGACTTTTATTATTATATGCCTCTTGTAATGAAAAGAACTGGCCGACCGATTCCATTGCTTCAACAAAATCCATATCTCTTTTCGCCTCAAACACAATTAAATCTATTGCCGTTTTTTTCTCTGCGTTTTGTATTTCAGCAATACTGTTTTCAACTATGGAAACCAAATTATTATGCCCCGCGTCATCGTAAAAATTATTTGCCAATTTAGTTTTCAAATATATATTGAGCTCTTGAATTGCAATATTTTTATATTCTTCTAGTTCTTTCTTTTCTAATGGAATAGTTGAACAGCCTGAAAACAGAAAAACAATCAACAATACAAACAAAGCCGCCAGGCTTTTTCTCATTAAAATCACCCCCAAAATATTAATATAGTATATTGTACTGCTTTTTTAAAAAATAGTCAATCATAAGGCAGCCGATATAGAACTTTAATTTTGTTTCGTCAATGAAATAAAAACAAAAAGAAATTGCTAAGTGCCAAAAAACTTCCTTACCGCAAGGTTTAATGTTCTTTGTTGGCTTTACCATAACTTAAACTCTTCCGCAATTTCTCTTATCGGTGCCTTCGATTTTGGCGTTATTAAATAAACTTTCTTCGGTGGGATAAGTGGCACACGTTCCGTCTTCTTTATATCCCATAATTTTATTTACCTTTAACTCTGCCCGGCAGCTTCGTCAAAACGCCTGCCACTTGCCCGGCTCGGGAGATTGCACAACCAATTTAACCAATTTTTTTGTCAATTTGAAATTTACTCGGCAAATCTCTTTTTGTTTAACAAAAATTCTGTTAAAATATTAACTGTAGCTTCATACATTTTGAAATAATAAATAAGTTTATTATA
>ENA-ORSK01000126-ORSK01000126.1-human-gut-metagenome-genome-assembly--contig:-NODE-126-length-80377-cov-3.809952_pt1 | contig 80377 bp, 71 predicted proteins | sample MGYA00242192_ERZ509159 | MGnify/ENA primary metagenome ERZ509159 (study PRJEB26280, sample SAMEA2338663) | human gut metagenome | biome: human gut; feature: human-associated habitat; material: faeces...
CCGGCTGCCATCGGCTGAATTCCGCTCAACTCAAAGCGTGCCAGCGAACGGCACGCATCGACTAATTCACGTTCACCTTGGACAACGTGCACGGCAAGCGCCGTCTGGTTATCTTTAAACGTCGTAAAGTCCTGCGCCATCGCCACGGGTATCGGGGTATTGCGCGGAATAATCTTTTCGACTAATCCCCCCATCACCTCAAGACCGAGCGAAAGCGGCGTGACATCCAAAAGAAGCCAATCGTCATCGCGCGCATTGCCCACGAGCTTGTCGGCTTGAAAGGCCGCGCCGACAGATACGACCTCATCGGGGTCGATATCGGTCAAGGGCGCTTTTCCGAAGGCCTCCCGTACGGCGTTTCGAATGCAAGGCATGCGCGTCGAGCCGCCGACAAGAACGATTCCGTTAACGTCTGAAGGCTTTGCTTTCGCGTCCTGTAAAACGCCCTTTAAAACATCGAGCGTACAAGTCACAAGCGGCGCACACTGCGCTTCAAACTCCGACCGAGTGACCGTCTTATTCAGTACCCGTCCCGAATCGAGCGCACAGGTATAGGTCACGGAACTTTTTTCGGTTAGGGCTTCGCGCGAAGAGCGGGCGGCCAAAATGGCACGACGTTTTTCACAACCGGAAAGAGCCTCGAAAGAAAGATTCTCTCGACCGAGAGCCTCCTGAGCCAGGAGGCGATCGAAATCATCGCCCCCGAGAGCACTGTCGCCCCCGGTGGCTACCACTTCGAAAATACCGCTCGAAAGCTTTAAAAGCGACACATCGAACGTTCCGCCCCCGAGGTCGTACACCAAGTAAAGTCCCTCGGCTCCGGTATCGAGTCCGTAGGCAAGAGCCGCTGCCGTCGGTTCATTAAGAAGGCGCAATACCTCAAGACCGGCAAGCCGTGCGGCATCTTTCGTCGCTTGGCGCTGTGCATCGTCAAAGTACGCCGGAACCGTAATGACGGCGCCCGTGAGCTCCCCGCCCAGGCGCTCTTCGGCGCGTTTTTTCAGGGCCTTAAGAATTTCGGCGCTGACTTCAACGGGAGTTCTCTTGCCGGCACAAGTGTCAATCCGAATCACGCCCGTCGATTCGGCGAATCGGTACGGGAGCGTTTGACCGAGAATGTCCGTTAAATCTCGGCCGATCAGGCGCTTGGCAGAAGAGACCGTATTTTGCGCATCATCGATAAGGTGCTCGGAAGCGGCATCACCGACCTCGGTTGCGCCGTCGGGCAAAAAACGCACGATGCTCGGAAGAATCTTGCGCCCTTTTTCATCGGCAATGACTTCCACCGAGCCGTTAACTACCGTTGCCACCAGAGAATTGGTTGTCCCCAGGTCAATGCCGACGGCCAATCGCTCTTCGTGGGGTGCGGAACTCATTCCCGGTTCCGCAATTTGCATGAGTCCGGACATAAAACGGTTTTCTCAAGAAAATGGTTGAGCCTGATTCTTATCCAAAGGCCGAGAAAAGCCTTTGCCTTTCTACAGAACCCATTGAAACAAAACGAAAAAGAGGGCTTTCTTGTTATTGTTACGTAACTGAAAACAAACCCACAAAAAAGGCCTTTATCGGCGCGCATTTTACCGACATGCTTGACGGACGGTACGTCGTGTCCGGCACAAGCAAAGGAAGTGTGACTGCGGCGCGCTTTCGGGCCTATGCGGGCCAGCGAGCCGAAGTCGGAAAGGTACTCTTTTCCAGGTCCTGTGAGTCGAACTATTTGGTTATACTCCCCAACACGCCGCATACGCTTCTTAACTAAGTGCAGACGCACGGGGCAATTGCGGCTTTTCCGGCACGCCTCTTTGCGTAGAACTTTTCGGTTTTGAGCGCTCACAAAGGCATCATCGCGAGCTTAAGACCGATTTTCACGAGCAACCTGAAATAAAACGGCCGATGAGTCAATTCATGAGGGCGTCGGGTTCGGAAGCCCTTCTAGGAAGAGCCCAAATCGGCAGCAAGTTTTCTTAAAAAAAGAAGTTCCCGCGCGAGTTCCCGGGCTCGGGGAAAATCTTTTTTATCGTCGAGTGCATCGCCAAGCGCCTCCAGACACTCAGATTCGGAAGTGTGAAGCTCCGAGAGCACCGCGTCTTTTTCCCCGTCCTGGGCGCGTTCGCGCCAGGTAAATTGCCGCAACAAAAAAGCCTGCGACATGCGAGTATCGGTCTCTTCGGCAAGATTAAAGCCCTTTGCCGCAAGGAGCGCCTTGGCTCGCGTCACCGGGTTGATGAGCTCTCCCCTGGCATCATTGAGGCGCCCTGCCCACTGCTCGGCAACGCGCTTAGCGGCATTGCCCGAAGCGGCAAAGCGGTCCGGATGTACAAGGGCGATTCGCTCGTGCCAAGCCCGGTCAATTTGCTCGGCACTTAAAGAAAACTGCTCCGGAAGGCCGAGCAATGAAAACGCCGATTCACGCGCCATAGACGTTCAGACCTTAAAGGACTTACCGCAGCCGCAATGCTCTTTTTCGTTCGGATTTTTGAACTTAAAGCCGGACTGCAGTCCTTCCTTGACAAAATCAAGTTCTGTCCCGTCGATATACGGCAGACTTTTTGCATCGACAATGACTTTTACGCCGTTACTTTCCCAAACCGAATCGTCTTGGTTGGTCACATCGGCAAATTCAAGCTTATAAGCCATGCCCGAGCACCCGGACGTTTTAACGCCGAGTCTTAGCCCCACGCCCTTGCCGCGTTTGGCAAGAAACGCCTGCACGTGGCGTGCGGCAGCCGGAGTTAACGTAATCATGCTTTCGTTTCCTTGGCTGCGTGTTTGGCCTTGTAGTCATCAATGGCCGCCTTGACGGCGTCTTCGGCCAAAATCGAGCAATGAATCTTGACGGGCGGAAGCGCGAGTTCCTCGGCAATTTGCGTGTTGGAAATCTTTCCGGCTTCCTCAAGGCTCTTACCCTTGACCCATTCGGAGACAAGAGAACTCGAGGCAATGGCGCTAGCGCACCCGTAGGTCTTAAATTTGGCGTCTTCGATGATGCCTGCATCATTGACCTTAATTTGCAAGCGCATCACATCGCCGCACGCCGGAGCCCCGACCATACCGGTTCCGACCGACTCGTCGTTTTTGTCGAGCGTACCGACATTTTTCGGGTGCTCGTACTGTTCAATGAGTTTGTCACTGTAGGGCATACGTTCTCCTAGTGATTGCTCCACTTGACGGACTTAAGATCAACACCTTCCTTGTGCATTTCCCACAGGGGCGACATCTCACGGAGCTTGGCGACCTGCTCGGTTAAAAGCTTGACGGTGTAATCGATTTCTTCTTCTGTCGTAAAGCGACCGAATGTGAAGCGAATCGAACTGTGCGCGAGTTCATCGTCGCGACCGAGGGCACGCAAAACGTAACTCGGCTCCAGGGAAGCGGACGTGCAAGCCGAACCGGAACTGACGGCAATATCCTTTAAAGCCATCATGAGGCTTTCGCCTTCGACATAGGCAAAAGAAATATTCAAATTCGTGCAGACACGGTGCTCCATGTCGCCGTTAACAACGACATCGGGAATGTTCTTGAGAATACCGCTTAAAAGACGCTCGCGCAGTTTAAGGCAGTGTTCGATGTCTTTAGCTTGCTCAAGGCGCGCAATGCGGTAGGCCTCGCCCATGCCGACGATTTGGTGCACGGCCAGCGTTCCCGAACGCATGCCGCGTTCGTGTCCGCCGCCGTGAATCTGCGGCTCGATACGCACGCGGGGCTTACGACGCACGTAAAGCGCGCCGATGCCTTTGGGCCCGTAGACCTTGTGCGAAGAAAGACTCATCAAATCGACTTTAAGTTTCTGGGTATCCAAGACCATCTTACCCGGAGCCTGCGTCGCATCGCAGTGGAAAATAATGCCGCGAGAGCGGCACATCTCACCGATGGCGGCAATATCCTGAATCACGCCGATTTCGTTATTGACAGCCATGACGGACACGAGCGTCGTATCCGGACGCATCGCCGCTTCCAGGGCTTTTAAATCGAGAAGACCGTTTTCCTGAACATCCAGGTACGTCACCTCATAGCCTTCCGTTTCCAGATGGCGCATCGAATCGAGAATCGCTTTGTGTTCGGTCTTGACGGTAATTAAGTGCTTGCCCTTATCCTTGTAAAAGTGCGCGGCACCCTTAACGGCCAAGTTATCGGACTCGGTAGCGCCCGATGTCCAAACTATTTCTTTCGGGTCGGCGTTAATGTAGGCGGCGACCTCGGCACGGGCCTCGTCAACGGCCTTTTCCGCTTCCCATCCGTATGCGTGCGAGCGGCTGGCGGGGTTTCCGAACTTCTCGCACAAGTAAGGGATCATCTTTTCGGCCACACGCGGGTCGACCGGCGTCGTTGCCGAATAGTCCAAATAAATAGGACGCTTCAGATTCATACGTTACTTCCTTTCTTTAAGCCCGTTTATTCTTAAATATCACGACAGCCTCATCGCCCGGCGACCGATGCGTATTCGCATAACGTGTCTTAATCGCCGCAAGCGATTGTCCGTCTAAAAAATCCGTCATCAATCGGTTCATATCCGACCAAAGTCCGTGCGCCAAACATTCGGCACCGCCTCGGCACTGCCCCGTGCCGTAGCAATGCGTGGCATCTAAGCTTTCTTCGACCGCTCGGACGATTTCACCGGCACTGATTTCCTCGGGGGGACGCGCCAAACGATATCCACCGCCCGGCCCCCGATTGGCCGTCACAAGTTCGGCGTGACGCAGTCGACCGAAAATCTGCTCGAGATAGGCCACCGAAATCTGTTCGCGCCGGGCAATATCAGCCAAACGGACCGGTCCGTTTTTTCCGTAAAGCGCTATGTCAATCATGCTCGTGACGGCAAAGCGGCCTCGCGTTGTAAGCTTCATGGCTGGGAATTCCCGAGTGGTTTTGTCAAGATTACGACAGTCTAACGAATAATTCCCGACTAAAAAAGAAGGGATATCGTTTCAGTCAGTTTTGACGCCTGTCTAAGTACTTTTACGTGTAAAAAAAGTGCAACAAACCCAATGAATTCAAGGCATGCGTTCGGCTTAAGTTCGCTGCATCGTTCGTACAATCCGTGACTTGACCGCCTCGTTCGGCCAAAAAACGCCCACACGTTACCGTTTTATTTTTCGGGAGTTACCCATGTTTAAAAAAATGCTCTTTCTTACGGCTTGTAGTTCTCTAGTGGTAACCTCAGCCGTTGCTCATGCCGAGCAGCTCATTATGGGTACGGAAAGCACGTATCCTCCCTTTGAATACACCGATACGAAAAACGGATCGGAAATCGTCGGTTTCGATATCGACATGGTGCGAATGCTCGGTCAAAAGGCCGGATTTACCATCAAGGTCGTTTCCATGGGGTTCGATGCCCTGATTCCGGCGATTTTGAGTCGCCAAATCGACATCGCCGGTGCAGCCATCACGATTACCGAAGAGCGAGCCAAGAAAGTAAGCTTCACGCAGCCTTACTACGACTCGGGGCTTTCGATTTTGGTCCGGAAAGCCGACAAAGACACCTACAAGACCGATAAGGATTTGAAAAATAAGATTCTCTGCGGTCAGCTCGGGACGTCCGGCGCCGCCTACGCACGCACGATTGAGAGCGCGACCGTCAAGACCTTCAATACGATGAACGAAACGTACATGGAACTACGCAACAAGGGTTGCGAAGCCGTAATCGGCGACCGCCCGACCATTGCGTACTTTATGACGAGCAACGCACGCAACAAGAAACTCTTTACGTTGCAAGATACGGTTCTCAATGTCGAACAATTCGGCTTTATCGTCGCCAAGGATAACAAAAAGCTTTTGGCGCGCCTGGATAAAGCCTTTGAAGAGGCCAAAAAGGACGGCTCGTACAAAGCGCTTTTAGTCAAATGGTTCGGCCAGTAACGCGCCGCTCCTTCTAAAAGGCACTCAAGCGATACGCGACGTCGGAGAGCGTTTTTTGCCTCCGACGTTATTTTTCGTTCCTGCTTTTTGTCCTTTTTTTACAACAAATCAAGCAAAAGAAGGTAAGCGCTCCCCGCTGCGCCCTCGCCTTTCTTAAAATTGTTTGTTTGGCTGACAATCGTTCCCCAAGTAGGGCGGTTAACGGCCTTTTTTAGGGAAATTGTAATGCTTAAGAAAACTTTTTTATTTGCCGCCGTGGGCGCTATGCTCGCTGCCTCGGCTACTTCGCAGGCTGAAGAACTCGTCATGGGTACGGAAAGCACCTACCCGCCTTTTGAATACGTTGACACGAAAAACGGTTCGGAAGTCATCGGCTTTGACGTCGATATGATTCGACTAATCGGTCAGAAGGCCGGCTTTACCGTCAAGATTGCCTCGATGGGGTTCGATGCCCTGATTCCGGCGATTTTAGGAAAACAGATTGATATTGCCGGGGCTGCCGTTTCCATTACCGAAGAGCGTGCCAAGAAAGTGAGCTTTACGGACCCCTACTACGATTCGGGTCTTTCCATTTTGGTTCGCAAAGCCGACAAAGACGTCTACAAGACCGACAAGGATCTGAAAAACAAAATCATCTGCGGTCAGATCGGCAACTCCGGCATGGCCTATGCCAAGACGATTCCCGGTGCCAAGACCAAGACCTTTAACACGATGAACGAAGCGTATATGGAACTGCGCAACAAGGGCTGTGCCGCCGTCATCGGTGACCGTCCGACCATCGGCTACTTTATGGCAAGTAACCCGCGCAACGCCAAAATCTTCTCCCACCAGAGCCAAATACTCAACGTCGAACAATTCGGATTCATTGTGGCTAAAAACAACAAAGCCCTTTTGGACCGCATGAACAAAGCCTTGCGTGAGGCCAAACAAGACGGCTCGTATCAGGCCGTGATGACCAAGTGGTTCGGTGAATAATGTCGCTTGATCAAAACTCGGGAGTTGCTCATGGAGTTTGATTTTTCCTTGGTGACACAGTCGCTTCCGCTTTTATTAGCCGGCGCCTTGGTCACGCTCAAAATCACGGCCATGGCCGTCGGTCTGGGGATGGTTTTCGGCTTAATTGCCGCCGTCGGAGCCCTGAGCCGCAACCGAGTTTTGCATTACGCGGCGCGCACGTATGTCAACTTCATCCGCGGCACGCCGCTTTTGGTGCAAATCTTCATTTTGTACTTCGCACTCCCCGTGATCCTCGGGATGCGAATCGACCCGTTTACGGCGGCCGTGGCCGCCTGCTCGATCAACTCGGGTGCGTATGTGGCTGAAATCTTTCGAGCCGGCATCCAATCGATTTCCATCGGGCAGTCCCGCGCTGCATTAAGTCTCGGGATGACTCCGCGCCAAACGATGCGCTACGTCGTGCTCCCGCAGGCTTTTAAACGCGTCATTCCGCCGCTCGGCAATGAATTTATTGCCATGCTCAAAGACTCGTCCTTAGTGTCGGTCATCGGCTTTGAGGAACTCACGCGCAAGGGGCAACTCATTATTGCCGACACATATGGATCGGTTGAAATCTGGTCGACGGTGGCGCTTTTGTACCTTGCTATGACCTTTACGATTTCGCAGATTGTCGCCTACATGGAAAAGCGCTTCCGCACCGGAGACGAAACATAAAAGGGCACTTGTCCTTTGAAGCTGCTGACCGTTTTCTGCCGGCGCTTTTGTTTTCATAGGAAAAGCAAAATATCCCTTAGGTTGCCTGGCAGACAGTCTCGCGGTTTTGAACTTGCATACTTTTCCACAATACAGGAAATACCCACGTCGGTGTTTCGTGATAATAGGTCAGCATCTCGCTAATAACAAGCCCCGCTTTTGCTAAAACTCGGGGGGTTTCCTCCGCGCCGAAAGCCTCCTGATACCGTTGGCAAAGCATTTCCGGCACACTCGAATCCAGAACCGGCGCCGGGCAAGAGCCAAGAAGAAAAGTTACAAAAGTTTGTGCGAATTTCTCGTGCATCGGACGTTGCTGATCGACGCTCATCTTGGAGAAGGAATCAAGGTCGGTGCCGAGCCACTTCATAGTCGCTTCAAGGGAATTGAGCAAGTGCTGTTCGCCCTTAGTGAGTTCTACTCCCGAGTCCTTCTTTGCCTTAAGCTTTACGGCAATCCTGGTGCGCATATCCAGGAACATGTGCCCCGTCTCGTACAAGAACGTCGAGTGATTAGCTCCTGTCCATGTGGCAATGGCGCGGACATCCGGGAACCATTCGCCGATAGTGCCTTGTGGGAATCCTTGCTTACTTTTTGTACTTCGTGATACAGTTTTTCTAATCGACCCGAAGCCCACCGCTCTTTTTTGAGCGGCATCATAGACGCGATCAGGCATGGAGTCCCGCATGCGTCGTAATGCTTCTCGCATTTGACCGGCTACCTCACGGGCAGTAGCAACGTCGGGCTTCGGTGTTCGATCATCCAAGTAATACGTAGTGACGAAACTAAGTCTCGTCTTTGCGTCTTTCCTGTTTTCGTTATAAGTAACCCGATAAATGCTTTCGAAGATGCAACCGGATTCATTTGCCTTTCTAAAAAAATGGCCGTTTCATTACCCCTCTTTGCGGTACCTTTCGCTATTCCCGCAGTCTCAGCTTCCGCCGGCATATTTAGGGCATCAAGCCAATCTTGTGGCGTTAAGTTATGTCCTGAGTTATAGGGATGTGCTCGACGATCGCTCGTAATCTGGATTTCGACATCATCCGCCGGAATGCCTAATTGACCAAGCAGATTGGCAGTTGCCGATGAAAGAGGCGTACGAATTACAAACCTTTCAGAATCCTTGGCGTTGAGCATGAACGAAGCGAGGTCACCATCGAAAACCTTTGACGTCATGTGAAGGGCGTCCGTCTGCTTTCCGGTAAATAACTGCTTCGCCCTATCGGACGTCACCTGTAACTTGCCGTCTGCCGTGCGTGTCGCATCCGCAGACGTCAGCACCGACTTAGGTCCGTACTCGGCAAACACCTGTTCCGGTAAAACACCGAGGTCCTTGGCCACTGTGGAGAACAGTGTCTGCGCTATGCGCTCCGACATTTCCTGCGAGGCCGTTTGCTGATCGACGCTCATCTTGGAAAAGAAATCAAGTCGGTACCGAGCCACTTCATGGTCGCTTCAAGGGAATCGGGCAAACACCTTATCTTCTGGACAGCTCACTCAAAAAAGGCACTCTGAGTGACGAGGGATGCGATGCAATCTGGCGCATCATCTGGCAAGGATCTTGGACCGAGGTCATTGACATGGACAAGAACGAACGCCATTGGTTCTACGGAGAACCGCTACATAGCTACATTGAGCGGGATATCCGCCTGAATGCCGAGGAAGCCAAATTGGAAGCTTTCGAATAATTCCTCGGTATTCTGGCTTCACACATCGGCCAGGAATTTCAAATCAGCAGAGTTGCTTCTCAAACCGGTATTGCCATTCAAACAACCAAAGGCTGGCTTTCGGGAGCCGAAAGATTAGGTCTTATTTATCTATTACCGCCCTTTTACGAGAACGTCGGAAAAGTCCTCATCAAAAAGCCAAAACTTTTTTTCAGACACGATCTTCCCCGCTTGGCTTATGGATACCCCTTTCCCCGAGGCGCTTAAAACGAGTTACTTAAGCGGCGCAAAAGTTATCTTCACAACGGGAAACACGCGGGTTTTTATTTTTACAGCGATTCCAAATTCAACGAAATTGACCTACTTATCAAAGAAGGGGCCCGATGTCATCCGGTTGAGATAAAGACAACGGAACACCCGAATCCAACAATGATCAAAGCCTTTGAGCGTGTTCGGGACGGGAGCTTTACACGCGGCCCGGACGCTCTGATTTGTTTGACACAAACACCGACGTTCCTCACTTCCGATGTCGTTGCACATTCGATTTGGGATAGTTAGGGCCGAAAACAAGACGTCTAAGCGTTTCTTCCTACCCCTTGTCACTTGAATCAAGGGAGAGGCTTGTTTTCTCTGAAAACTCCAGCAAGAGGTCTACAATCAAAAAGCATTGTTTTAAAGAGGATTAAACAACTATGACAGTCTCTACCAGCGCACCTTTTCCGAAATTAAGCGCCCTCGCAACAGACTCGGGATCCGAGGCTGTTTTGGAGTTGCTTTCTTTAACGGGGCGTCCCGACATTATTTCGTTTGCCGGCGGTCTACCGAGCCCGAAGGGATTCCCGATTGCCGCTGTCAAAGAAGCGGCTGACTACGTTATGGATAAGGAAGGCTCCCGTGCGTTGCAATACTCTCAAGCCGAGGGCGTTCCGGAGTTGCGTGAGGCTTTGGCACAAATGGAAACCGAACACGGTATTCCGACCACAGCCGACGAGATTCAGATTGTGACCGGCTCTCAGCAGGCTTTGGACCTTGTTGCTCGCGTCTTCTCGGTCCCCGAATGCCGTCTTATGGTAGAAAGCCCGACCTATTTAGGTGCTCTTTCGGCTTTTAACATGACCAAGCCCCGGTATGCCGAAATTCCGGTTGACGAACTCGGCATGAACCCCGATGCCTTGGACGATAGCTGTAGCGACGTGAACGTGGCTTATGTGATGCCCACATTTGCCAACCCCACGGGTCTTACCATCGATGAAACTCGTCGTGAAAAGCTCGCCGAGAAAGCCCGCAAGTATGACTTCTGGCTCATTGAAGACGATCCGTACGGCGAATTGTGGTATGACAAGAAGCCGCCGGTTTCACTGCGCCATTTTGCCCCGGAACGCACGCTTCGCTTAGGTACGCTCTCGAAGGTTCTTTCACCCGGCTTGCGTTTGGGCTACATCGTTGCCAAGCCTGAAATCCGCAAGATTTTCTCGGGTCTGAAGTCTTCGATGGATTTGCACACCTCGACCTTCACTCAACTTGTGGCCGCTCGCGTGATTTCGGAAGGGACGTTAAAGACCCACATTCCGACCGTCCGTGCGCTTTACAAGAATCAGTGCAAAGCGATGCTCGATGCGCTCGATGAATTCATGCCCAAGCATCCGGATATTTCCTGGACACATCCGACAGGCGGCATGTTCATTTGGTTGCATCTGCCGAAGTCCATGGACTCGGCCGCTCTCTTTAGAGAAGCCGTTGCCGCCAAGGTTGCCTTCGTTCCGAGCATGGCCTTTTACGCCGGTAAACCCGAATCCAATCACTCCCGTCTGTCATTCGTGACGGTTCCGCCCGAGAAAATTCGCGAAGGCGTCAAGACCCTCGCCGATGTAATTGCGCGCCACCTGTAATCTTTGACCTTCGGACAGGCACGCCGTGCGTCGTCCGAAGTCCTTAGCCCCCCTTAAAGCCACGTGCCTTAAGGGGGGCTTAAAGGCGAGGCACCGAGGCTAAAAGCGCTTTTGTGTACGCTTCTTTCGGACGACAAAGGACTTCCTGAGCGGTTCCTTCTTCGACAATTCTCCCGTCTTTCATCACGGCAACTCGGTCTGCCGTCCACTCGACAACGGCAAAGTTGTGCGTAATAAAAAGGTACGCCATACCGGTTCTTTGCTGCACGGCGCGCAAGAGATTAAGAATCTGCGCCTGCACGGAAACATCCAGAGCGCTCGTCGGTTCATCAAGGATAATGACTTGGGGTGAAACAGCAAGTGCGCGCGCCAGAGCAAGACGCTGCCGCTGACCGCCCGAAAACTCATGCGGCAGGCGAGAAAAAGAGTCCCGAGTAAGACCCACCGTTTCCAGTAGGTCTCCGACACGCTGACAAATGGCATCTTTGTCCCGAAGCACCCCGAGTGCCGTAATGCCTTCTGCAATACACGCACCGACGCTCATACGAGGATCGAAAGACGAAAACGGATCTTGAAACACAATCTGCGCAAAGCGGTGTAATTCTTGCAGGGTCTTTCCGCGGGCGCTCATCACATCCACATCACCGATACGCGCAACGCCGCGAGTGCGAACATGTCCGTCGGTGAGCCTCAAAAGCGTTTTGGCAAGTGTAGATTTTCCGGATCCCGACTCACCGACAAGAGCGAGTGTCTCGCCGCCCCGCAGCGTCAGCGTCACATCCCGCACCGCTTCAAAGGTCTTTTTGCTCGAGAAAAGTCCTCCGGCGCTTTCGTACGTGACGGAAAAATTCTCGAGTGTTAACACGGGTTTCCCTGGAAAAGGAGTCACGCATGAAGCCCCGGCTTCTTGCCGGGCAAATTCCCCCGGAAAAAGGCACCGCACGACGTGGTCCTTTCCGAGCGCCTTCAGAGGAATCTCGCCGGCTTCACACGCAGGGCGCCTGACAGGGCATCGGGATGCAAAACGGCAGCCGGCAACATCCTCACTCGGATTCGGCACAACGCCCGGAATTCCGGCTAATGCTTTCTTACGCGAGGCGCTTTGAGGCACGGCTCGCAAGAGCCCGGCCGCATACGGGTGCAAGGGCTTTGAGAAAAACTCCTTAACCGGCGCCTCCTCAAGGATTTGCCCGGCATACATCAGTCCGACTCGGTCGGCATAGTTCTTGACAAGTGCCAAGTCGTGCGTGATAAGAAGCAAGGCCAAGTGCCTCTCGCGCTTAAGATCCCTTAATAGATCGAGAATCTGTGCCTGCAACGTCACGTCTAGGGCCGTTGTCGGTTCATCGGCCACAACCACCGAGGGCGAGGCGGCCAAGGCCACCGCAATCATGACGCGCTGTTTTTGACCGCCCGAAAGCTCGTGAGGAAAAGACTTCGCAATGCGTTCGGGGTCATCGAACCCGACACGAGTAAGCCACGCAAAAACCGCTGACTCGGAGGTGTCCGTCAGGGTCTTTTCATGAAGTTTTAACACTTCGCGAACTTGCGCCCCGATACGAACAACCGGATTGAGACTCGTAGCCGGTTCTTGAAAAATCAGCGAAATTCCTGCCCCGCGCACGGCATTCATTTCCCGCTCTGTGAGAGTAAAAAGGTCTTGTCCGCCGCACAGAACGCTTCCCTCTTGCACGGTAACGCCTTCGGGCAAAAGCCGCATCAACGAAAGCGCCGTTAAGGACTTTCCGCATCCTGATTCCCCGACCAGAGCGTAGGTCTCGTTTTCCCGAACGGAAAACGACACGTCGCGCACGAGGTATTCTCGGCAACTTGTCTCAGATAAAGCGATGGATAAGTGTTTGACTTCAAGCACGGCGCCTCCCGCGTTTGGCTCTCGGATCGAAAACTTCCCGAACTCCGGAGGCAAACAAATTGGCACTTAAAACCAGAGCAACCATGAAAAGTAAACTGGCCGCCAAATTCCACCAGACCGTCGGGGTACGACCCATCTCGGAGGCGGCCGAATTAATCATGCTTCCGAACGAAGCCATTGCCGGGTCAACACCCACACCGACATAACTTAAGACAGCCTCGTAAAGTACGATGCCCGAAAAATCCAGCACGGCCACGATGAGCACGATGTGAGCCACATTCGGGAATATGTGGCGCGCCATGATGCGAACGGGCGAAACACCGAACGATTGGGCCGCCGTAATAAAGTCCGTTTCCGATAGCTTCATCGTCTCGGCGCGCAAAAGACGCGCAAGGCCCGCCCAACTCGTAACGCCGATAATCGCCGAAAGCGAGAAGAGCCGCAAGTCCGCACGCTCAAGCCCTGTTTGATAAAGCGAGGGATTGGTGTCGATGAAAACCTGAATCATGAGAACGGAGGCAGCAATCAAGAGAACCGACGGGATGGACGTAATCGTCGTGTAGATGTACTGAATGACATCATCGACACGCCCTTTAAAGTACCCGGCGGCAATCCCGAAGATAATGGCAGGCGGCAACATGCAGGCCGTTGCCAAAGAGCCGATGACAACTCCGGTGCGAACGGATTTGACGGCACTTAAAAGAACATCGTTTCCGACGGCATCGGTCCCGAAAATGTGCCAGGAAGGCCACAGGCCCCAGAGAAGCCCCGCTACAAAAAACGCGCCCGTCCAAACCCAAAGAATCGGGTTTAAAGGGTTTTGAGAACCCGTTAGACGCCGAATACTTTGAAATAGGCTTTCTGTCTTTTTGCGTCGCAAGACGGCAAGAGCACTTAAAAGAAGGACACTGAGTCCGAGGCCGACTGCTGCCCCGCACCCGAAATCGGTGGCCAAGGCCGTTCCCTTCTCCTCGGGGGACACGTCGGGCGACGCTCCCTTAAGTCGCGCAAAGCGACGCACGGGCTTTTGGTCGACAAGCGCCGAGGTCTTATCAAAATCAAAGAGCGAAAAGGGCGCCGAGTAACTGCGTTCGGTGCCGGCAATGTGTTCGCCCACAAAATAGTCCAAAACCGAAACCGTCTTGGGCGCATAGGCAACAACGCCCGTGGGACCGACGTCCAAGCGCGGTCTGAAATGCACGGAGTCGGCTAAAGCCACGGCAAAAAAGACACTTAAAAGACCGGCGCAAAAAAGCGCTGTTTTATTTCCGGCGAGTTTTTTCCACCGGGCAGCAAGTTCCGGGGTGCACGCCGCATGCCGCGCATAAAGTGCTATCGCGAGAACAATCACCCAAATCACGGCATCGGTGTAAAGAAAGACAAAGCGCGGCATAGCTTTCACTCCCCCTACTTAAACCGTATCCGCGGATCGACCAACGCGTAGGTAATGTCCGTGAGCGTCACCCCCACGACATAGGCCACCGTCCCCAAAAAAACCATAGCACGGACAATCGAAAAATCCTGCGCATTAATCGCATCGATCGTGTATGACCCCAAGCCCGGGATGGCAAAAAAGTTTTCCATCACCAGAGAACCCATAAAAAGCAACGGAATCACCGAAATCGTGCTCGTTAAAATCGGGAGCAGTGCATTTCGTAAAACGTGACAGAAAAGCACGCGCTCTTCGCTAGCGCCCTTGGCACGCGCCGTTCGCACGTAATCTTTGCCGACTTCTTCTAAAAAAAGCGACCGGTAAAGGAGCGCATCGCTTCCTAAGCGCGAGAAAACGCCGATCAGAACCGGTAGGAGTAAGAAGGGAACCATTCCCCATCCGCCCTCGAACCCGGAAACGGGCACAAGGCGCAGTGTGCGTGAGAAAAGCCATTGTCCGAGGATAATGTAAAAAAGCCCGGAAACACTCATCACAAGGACGCTGAAGGTCACGCCGGCACACTCAAGGCGCGTGCGCCTTACAAGCACCAGTAAAAGCGAAAACACAATGACAACAACAAGACCCAAGATAAAAGTCGGCACGGCAAGAGCTAAAGAGGGGCCGATGCGCTCGGCAATTTCGCGATTGATGCTGCGACCGGCATCCGAAAGACCGAAGTTGCCTTTTAAAAGCGGAACCGACCGCGTGTAAAACACCGTTTCGGTCACCTTCTTGGCACCCGTTTGCGCCCCGTTCCAATACAGCGGCAAATCGTAGCCGTGCGCGTTTTTCCAGCTCGCAATGAGTTCGGGCGTAACGTATTTGCCCCCGAGAGAGAGCCTTGCCATATCATCCGGCGTATTGACGGAAAAAAAGAGGGCAAACGTAATCAGGTTCACGCCGAGCAAAATCAACACCCCGTAAAAAGCACGACGAAGGATATAAGCAATCACGGCGCGCTCCTTGAAGACACTTTGCGACGGGCACGCGCCCTTAAAACATGACGCACCCCGAGCAAAAAGAGAACAATCAGACCCACAATCACGCCCAAAGGCCACAGTATCGGTCGATTCCAAGCCCGAACGGCCGCTTCGCGTTCGGCGGCATCAATACCGATATACATAAGGCGGTCTTGGATAATTTGCGTCGGTTTTAAATTTTTCACCCAGTGGTGTGAGGCGGCGACGGCCGTCGAGAACGTCCCGAAACTCCACGGAGCATCTTCCTGCACAATCGAAATCATCCGATCGATGAGACGAGCTTTTTCCGGCCCGTCCTCCAAATACCGCATCCTCTCAAAGAGACGATCGTATTCGGAATTCACGTAGTTCGAAGCATTTTCCCCGCCGTGAGCAACTTTGCCGTTTTTCCCGTACAGGAGAAAAAGAAAGTTTTCTGCATCCGGGTAATCCGCAAGCCACCCCCAGACATAAATCTGGGCAGCTCCCTTTTGCATCTTATCCTGAAAGCGGTTGTAGTCAGTCGCTCGAATTTCCAATTGAATACCGAGTGCGGCAAATTGCCGCGTAACCCACTCCAGGTACGCACGAGATCCGGCAGCTGCCCCTTGCCAATCAAAATTAAGAACCAAGGGTTGACCGGTTTTGGCATCGCGCCCGCCCGGGTAGCCTGCTTTTTTCAGAAGGCGCTTGGCCTCGGCAAGGGGACGCCGTGTCACGCGCCCGTCAGACCCTTTTTTGTACACCACGGGATTAAACGCAGCAGGCGAATCGATTCGCCACCCGAAAAACCCGGGCGGCAAGGGGCCGGCCGCTGCCATGCCCTGCCCGACGTTAAAAATCGAGATTTTTTCTTCCCAATTGAGTGCGATGCTGATGGCTTGTCGCAAGAGCCGATTGCGGCGCGCATGACTTGCCGTCTTTCCGCCCCCGACAACGGGGTCAAGCCAATTAAAGCCCAAGTACGTGATGTTCGAACCGACGGTTTTGGGAAACTGCAAGCGACGCTCTTGATAGAGCTTTCCCTTTTCCGGGTTATCTAAGGCTGCTGTAATAAATCCCTGTCCGACATCCAAGCGCGTAATTTCCGGGCTGTCATAAAAGCCCTGTAAAAACTTAGATGTTGTCGGGACCGATTCTTTTTCAATCGTCAGCACAATGCGGTCCGAGAGCGGAAGCTTTTTGCCGCAATCGTTTAAAAAGCCCGCTTTCTCATCGCTTTCCTCCCCTTCGCACGGATAAAGCACCGTATGAAAAAGCGGGTTTTTCTTTAACACGTGTTCGCGGTTTTGGCGTGAGACGGCCATGTAATAGGGCCCGGTCCCCACGGGCCAGGATGCCAACGTGATATTGCCTTCTTTGAGTTTTTCATTGGCGTAAAACGCTTCGGCTTCCCACGGAACCGGAGCAAAAAAGCTCATCGCCAACCAATTGGAAAACTGTGGGTATTTGCCTTTGACATCGATTTGAAACGTCATACGGTCAAGGGTACGAACCCCCTCTAAAGGTTCGCTTCGAAGGTCAAGCCAAGAGGAGCGATTTGTCGCTTCCTTTTTCCCCAACCTGCGGGAAAGATCGATGAGCCCGGGCATATGTTCGCCCAACACACGCAAAACGGGCGAAACAAGGCGCGGGCTTGCCATGCGCTTGATGGCATAGACAAAGTCATCGGCCACAAGTTCCCGCGTGTCTTTGTAAGGAAGGTCAAGGGGACCGGAAAGCGACGCCGCTGTCTTTTCCGGCAAGTCGTGGTAGCGGAAAGCCCCTGTCTTATCTTTGGCAAATGCCGGGTGAGGGGCAAAGAAAATCCCCGGTTTCACTTTCAGGGTGTAGCGACTGACGGCAATGGACGAGGCCGGCGCATTGTGCGGAAGAGCTTTCCCGTCCCGATCGAAATATTCGGGGGTAACAACACGCTCAACCGAACGCGCCTCAAGCGTAAAGGGACGCTTTAGGTAGTGGTAGGCATACGGGGGTTCGTACGTTAAGTACACGAAAACGCTTTCGCCCTGCGAGTAGGAAACTTGGGGATCTAAGGTTTTAGGGCTTAAGGAAAACGTCGAAAAGATTGTGTTCGTGGCGTATTCGGAAACCGGGCGCGGTGCGTTTAGGACATCGCGGCAGCCCGAAAGCGCAACAAGCCCCACGGCACCTAGGAGCACGGCAAAGCCGCGTAGCCCTCGTTTTCCCTTCACGCTTACCCCCGTTACGTTGACAAAATCAAACGGTTTTTCAAACAAAAACACACGGCTATTCAATATACTTTCGCTTTGTCCCGATTGCAATGACGCCGGCTTTAAGAACAGGCGGCGTGCTTTTCTTTTTTACGTTGCCTTTCGGGGAACCTTTTTTCACTGAGCATGACTAATCCGATTCCTTCACTGACAACGCGGGTCTATTGGGAAGATACCGATGCGAGCGGCATCGTTTACCACGCCAATTACATCCGTTGGATGGAGCGCGCCCGCTCGGAGTGGGCAAGGTCCTTAGGGATGAACCAAGATGCGCTCCTTACCGAAAGCCACCGTGCGCTGGTCGTGGCCAATCTGGCCATTGCCTACAAACGCCCGGCGCATTTGGATGACACCGTGACGGTGCGCACGCGCTTGATTGCCCTTAAAACCGCCTCGTTTGTGGTCGAGCAAACCGTTTGGCGTGAACAAACGCTGTTAACGACGGCTAACGTACGTTTAGGCTATGTCGATACGCTCACCGGACACCCCGTTGCCTTTTCCTCAGACACTCTTACGCTCTTTAAGTCTTACCTCGCATCGGAGGACGAACAATAATGAATGCTTCCGCTGATATGTCCATTGTCACCTTGGTGATGAATGCCTCGCCTGTCGTTCAGTGTGTGCTCGCGATTTTGGTGATCGCAAGTCTGGCCAGTTGGGCGACGATTTTCAGTAAATGGATCGTGCTCTCGCGCACACTGCGCCAAACCGAAGAATTCGAGCAGCGCTTTTGGTCGGGAGCCAATTTAACCAAGCTCCTGGAGACAGCGACCTCGCGAACCAATCGCACGAGTTCCGAAGAGCGCATCTTCGTGGCCGGTATGACCGAGTTTTTAAAGCTTTCGGACAAACCGGAAGCCGAAATGCTCTCGGGCGTGCGTCGCGGCATGAGTGCGGCCTTTCAGCGTGAAATCGACGATTTGGAGCGCGGGCTTCCCCTTTTAGCCTCCATCGGATCGGTTTCGCCCTATATCGGTCTATTTGGGACAGTCTGGGGCATTATGAATGCCTTTACGGGCCTATCGACCTTAGAAAACGTCTCGCTTGCCGTTGTGGCCCCGGGCATCGCCGAAGCGCTCGTGGCAACGGCAATCGGCCTATTTGCCGCCATTCCGGCAACGGCCGCCTACAACACTTTTGCCACGCGTCTTGACCGTATCACGAATCGATTTGATAGTTTCTCGGAAGAATTCATGAACATTCTGGCGCGCCAGCGCTAAGCGCGAGGAGTTCCCTATGTCCTTAAGGTCTCTTGGCAAACACACGCGCCGACGCATGATGAGCGAGATGAACGTCGTGCCGTACATCGACGTCATGCTCGTCTTGGTTGTCATCCTCATGGTCGCGGCGCCCTTTGTCAATCCCTCGGTCGTCAATCTTCCGAGCGTGCAAAAAGCGAGCAAGGCCCCCGATAAACCCGTGGAAGTCGTCGTCCACGCGGACGGCAAAATTTCGGTTCGCGCAGGAAAAAGCCTTGTTCCCGTGACAATCGGAACCCTTGTTGAACGCGTCAAATCGCAGGGCTCGCTTCAAACCACACCCGTTGTCATTGCTGCCGACAAAGACGTCAATTACGGTAAAGTCATCGACGTGATGAAGATGCTGCAAAAAGCCGATGTGGCTCGCGTGGGTCTTGCCCTGCAACTGGAAAACTCCAAGCGCTAGGAAATAAGCGATGGCTGACGAGAAGAAAACCGCAACGCCTTTAAAGGCCAAAAACGAGCGCATCACCGACAAACCCTTAGGGTTTGTCGCGGCGCTTGCTGCGCACGCGGTTTTAATCTTCGGTCTTGTCACCGTCTTTCAGTGGAACACGGAACCCGTGACCTTTACCGCCGAGCTTTGGGCGCCGGAAAACGCCAGTGCCGAAGCTTTAACGCCTAAGCCCCGGGAAAAAGTTGTGCCCGAAGAGACGCCGATTACAAAGCCGACACCCGAAGAAATTCAGGAGCGCATCGACCGTGAAGCGCAAATTCGCATCGCGGAAGAAGAAAAGCAAAAGAAGCTGGAAGAACTGGCGCGCAAAAAGCTCCGAGAAGCGCGGCGCCTTGAGGAACAAAAACGCGCTTTGGAAGCCAAAAAGAAACGCGAAGAAGCAGAAAAGCGACGCCAAGAAGAACTAAGGAAAGAGGAACTTGCGCGCATTCTCGGCGCCGCCCCGGTTAAAAATGCCGAACGCGTCGGGAAAACGACGGGCGACATGCGTGTGACAACCCCCCATGCCGGCATGTCCGGGCAAGCCAATTACGTGGCGAAAGTGATTGCCATGCTCCGTCCGCGGATTATCTTCCAGGTTCCTCCGGGACTAAAAAGCGGCGAGCGCCAGGCGGTCTACACGGTCTACCTACTTCCCGACGGCTCACAGGCCAAACCTCCGACCTTAGAGAAAAGCTCGGGGCTTCCGGCTTTCGATGCCGCGGTGGAAAGCGCCATTCGGTGGTGTAACCCCTTCCCGCCCGCCGAGGCCGGTAAGGCCCTTCCGAGGACCATCCAGATTACGTTCGACCCCGTGGAAAGCAGCCGCTAGTTTTAGTAGTAGCAATGGGGCGAGGCAATCGTGTCGACAACGGTCAACCACGCGGCAAGTTTTTTATTCTCTTGAGTAAAGGGCCGCAAAGCATCGATCGGAACAAAGACCTCCGTGCCGCCCGCAAGAGTCCGTGTCGGGAGCGTTCCTCGGATATGAAAAGCCGCCAGAAGAGACGCTTTTTCCGCATACCGCACACCGCCTGCTTGCACGAGGCGACAGACACTGTCATCGGCGCGAATATCGTCATCAATTTCCACGTATTCGGGATTGCGTCGTGTGGCTAAATAGGCCCAAAGGAAGGGCCAGAGGATAAAGGCAAGCCAAAAGGGGGCAGTCAAAGTCCAGGCAAGCCACCCCGTTCCCCCTTGCGTGTCCTCAAAGACGAAAATACCTCCGATAAAAAGCCAGGCGCTCCACGCAAGCCACATCGTGCGGGATTTTTCACGACTGATTTTCTGTTTACGGCGTGCCATGTTCGGTTTCTCCTAACACACGGGCGCGCAGTTGTCCGCACCCGCCTTCGATCTCTTGAGCAGCGCTTTCGCGAAGCGTTGCCACAAAACCCTTTTCGCGCAAAATCGTAATAAGGTCTTGCATGTGCGAGGCCGCAGGTCGACGAAAAGGTGAGCCCGCGACAGCATTAACGGCGATGAAATTGACCATCGCCCAATGCGAATCTAAAAGATCCGCAAGGCGCTTAACTTCCTCCTCACTGTCGTTGACGCCTTCAATCAGCGTCCACTCGATTTGCGCCGGGTATTTGGTTTTTTGCGCATAATTAAGGGTTCTTTCAATGAGTTCTTGCACGGAGATAGCGGGCGCATGCGGCAAAAGGCGCCGGCGTTTCGCTTCATCTGTTGTATGAAGGCTTAACGCAAAGGCCGGTTTTACGGACCAAGTCGGCATAGCATCAAAAAGACGCCTGTCACCGACAGAAGAAATCACAATCTCCTTGTGAGCCATTCCAAGAGCATCCCCCAAGAACCGCACGGCCTCGGCGACGTTTTTAAGGTTGTGCGACGGCTCGCCCATGCCCATGAAAACCACCTTTTTAAGGCGCGGATTGATACGCAACGCCTCGCGCACCTGAAAGACGATTTCGGCACTCGTAAGTTGACGAATGAGACCGCTTTTGCCCGTTGAGCAAAACAGGCACCCGACGGCGCACCCGACCTGAGTGGAAACGCAAAGCGCATCTCGCGGCAGCAAAACCGTTTCCACGCACTGCCCGTCCTGTAGACCGATTAAAAGCTTACAAGGAACACCCGTGCCCTGCGCAACAATCACATGTCCGAACGAGTCGAGGTTCTCTTGCAAAGTCGGAATTGTTTCTCGCAACGACTTCGGGTAGGCGCCCCAGGCCGGAGCGTCCCATGAGGCGCGTCCGAACCACGCCCGAAAAATATGACGAATGTGCGAGTTCTTGGCGCCTGAAAGACGCAAGTCGTGCTCGATTTGACCGATGGAAGCGATGTTACGTGTCGGCATCCGCAATCCCGAGTTCTTTGAGTTTGCGCGTGAGTGTGTTACGCCCGACACCGAGTTTTTTCGCCGCGAGAATGCGCTTTCCGTGCGTCTGATCTAACGCAGCCCGGTAAAGCACCGTTTCAAAGTCGCGCGTCAAGGAATCCATCACGTTGCTTTTCCCGTTATGAAGCGCCGCGTCGACGGCACATCGCAGGGACGCTTTCCAGTCGCCGGCGCCGCCTGCCCAATCCCCAGTTGGCGCATCGGGAAGATTATCTGAAGCAAACTCCGAGGGAAGGTCCTGCGCTTCAATCACTTGCGAGGGAGCCATAACCGTGAGGTAATTACACAGGTTTTCAAGTTGCCTGACATTGCCCGGGAAAGGAAATGTCTGAATGCGTTCACAGGCTTTCTCGGATAGGTACTTTTTTTCTGTCTTAAGGCTTGTGGCTGCAAGCGATAAAAAGTGTTCGGCTAAGGCCGGAATGTCCTCGGGGCGATTGCGCAAGGGCGGTAAGCGTAAGCGAATCACATTTAAGCGGTGGTACAAATCTTCACGGAAAAGTCCTTCGCGCACCCGCTCTTCTAAGTTTTGGTTTGTTGCGGCAATCACGCGTACATCGGCGTGAACTAAGGTTTTGCCGCCCACACGATAAAAACTGGCATCCGATAAAACGCGCAAGAGTTTGGTTTGCATCGGCATCGGCATATCGCCGATTTCATCTAAAAAGAGCGTTCCGCCTCGGGCCTGTTCAAAGCGGCCGATGCGCTGCTCGCTTGCACCCGTAAACGCACCTTTTTCGTGCCCGAAAAGTTCGCTCTCTAATAGGTCGGCGGGAATGGCCGCCGTGTTAATCGCAATAAAAGGCGCATTTTTGCGCGGACTATGCCGGTGAAGGGCGCGAGCGACAAGCTCTTTTCCCGTACCGCTTTCGCCTGTAATCAGAACCGTCACATGGCTTTGAGAGAGGCGCCCGATGGCTCGAAAGAGCTCTTGCATCGCAGGCGACTGCCCGACGATTTCCGAAACAAGCGCCGGGACCTGCTCTTTGGGCTTAGGGCCGTTACGGCACGCTTCTTCGCCGGCTCGCTTAATGAGGCTTACCGCCGCCGTGATATCAAAGGGTTTCGCCAGGTACTCGTAAGCACCCCCCTCAAAAGCCGTCACGGCACTTTCCAGGTCTCCGAATGCGGTCATGATGATGACAGGAAGTTCCGGATATTTTTCTTTGACGCGACGCAAGAGGTCCGTCCCCGTCATGCCGGGCATGCGAATATCGGTCACAAGCACCGAGGGCCGCTCCTCGTTAAGAGCTGCGAGGACAAAGGAAGCATCTTCAAAGAGGCGATACTCTACCCCTTCGCGCTCTAAGGCTTTACCTAAAACCCAGCGAATCGAACGATCGTCATCGGCTATCCAAATCGAAGACATTTAGTGTCTCTCCTCGCTCGGTGTTGCAAGCGGAAGCAAAATCCGAAAATCCGTGCGTCCTGCTTCGCTTTCAAGTTCCACTTCGCCTCCGTTACGCTCGGCATAGGTGCGAACGATTGAAAGACCGAGCCCCGTGCCGTGCGCTCGAGTGGTGACCAGCGGATAAAAGATTTTTTCGCGAATTGCAGAATCAATACCCGGACCGTTATCAATAACGTCAATGACGACCGCCAAGCGACAGCGGCGGCGCCGAATCACAACGCCGCGCGCCACCCGGGTTTTAAGCGTAATGCGAGCCGAACCGGCGGCAATGCCTTTTTCCATCGCTTGTGCGGCATTGCGCATGAGGTTTAAAAAAATTTGCGTCAGTTGCTCGCGATCGGCCTCAAATGTCGGAACCGACACATCGTAATCGCGCACAACCGTAAGGCCGGCGGGAAACTCAGCTGACACGAGATTACGCACGCTCTCGAGAATCTCATGTAAGTTCACGTTTGTTACGTGTCGTTCGTCTCGATAGGGCTCCAAAAGGCGATCGACAAGCGCACGCAGGCGATCGGCCTCGCGAATAATGACGCCGGTAAATTCCCGAAGTGCAGGATCGGGAAGTTCGGTTTCAAGAAGTTGCGCCGCTCCGCGAATGCCCCCTAAGGGATTTTTAATCTCGTGCGCCAGATTGCGTAAGAGGACGCGACTTGCGTCATTTAATCCCTCTTTTTGTTCCTGGCGATCCAAGGTAAAAGCTTGTTCGGCCTCGCTCATTTCCAAGAGAAGCTTTCCGGGCTCGGGGATTGAAAGAACGGCAAGAACCGAACTCTTGGGTGTTCCTGCCACGGGGGTTAAGCGCACGAGAGCACTGCAGGGCGAGGCCCTCTCCGCATCGGCATGCAGCCCCCGGATCCACGTCTTTAAAGGCGGGAAAAACTGCGACGCATCAGTCCCAATGAGGTTCTTACCCGAAGCGCCGAAAAGGGTCTCGGCTGCCTCATTGCACCAAAGGATGAGCCCGGCGTTGTCCATGAGAACAACGCCCGTCGCAAGAGACTGGCTTAAAAGCTTTGCGCTATCCGGCCTCATCGCTCCACAGCCTTATTCCGTGTCCGCTAGAGCGCGAAATACATCGCGTATTCACAGGGTTGCACCGTCTGGCGGTACTGCGAAATCTCGCGACGCTTTAACTCCAAGTAACTATCGATTAAATCGTCGGAGAACACTCCGCCTCGCGTTAAGAACTCGCGGTCGGCATCGAGCGCATCGACGGCCTCTTGCAAGTCGGCACACACGACGGCAATCTTGGCGTTTTCCTCAGGCGGCAGGTCATACAAGTTCTTCGTTGCCGGGTCACCCGGATCGATCTTATTTTGGATACCGTCAAGACCTGCCATGAGCATTGCCGAGAACGCGAGGTAGGGATTAGCCAGAGGGTCGGGGAAACGCACTTCCACACGACGCGCTTTTTCTCCCGAGACGTGCGGAATGCGAATCGAGGCCGAGCGATTGCGCGCCGAGTACGCCAATTTCACCGGCGCTTCAAAGCCCGGCACAAGGCGCTTGTACGAGTTCGTCGACGGATTAGTAATCGCATTTAGGGCACGCGCATGACGAATGATGCCGCCGATGTAGTAAAGCGCCATGTCCGAAAGGCCTGCATAGCCGTTGCCGGCAAATAGGTTCTTGCTGCCTTTCCAAATCGATTGATTCACGTGCATGCCCGAGCCTGCGTCACCCGTGATGGGCTTAGGCATGAAGGTGGCCGTTTTGCCGTACGCAGCCGCAACATTCCAAACCGTGTACTTGAGAATCTGGTTCCAGTCGGCCCGTTCCACGAGCGTAGAAAAGCGTGTTCCGATTTCACATTGGCCGGCGCCACCGTTTTCGTGGTGGTGGATTTCGCAAGGAACGCCCTGTTGCTCCAAAAGCGTCATCGCCTCGGAGCGAATGTCCGTCAAACTATCGACGGGAGCGAGCGCCAAATACCCGTGCTTGGTGTGGGGACGGTGTCCGAGATTGCCGGCGTCGTAGTCGATTTGACTGGACCAAGCGCCTTCGTCGCTACGAATCTTAAAGAACGTGTTTTGCGGCTCACAGCCCCACGTCACACCGTCCAAGATGAAAAACTCGGGTTCCGGCCCGAAATACGCTTTGTCGCCGATTCCTGTGGATTTCAGATAGCTTTCCGCACGATGCGCAACCGAGCGCGGATCACGCGAATACCCGTTCCCGGTATCGGGCTCAATAACGTCACACGTTAAAACGAGCGTGTCGTGCTCACGAAACGGATCCATATGCGCCGTATTCGAGTCGGGAACAAGCAACATGTCGCTTGCTTCGATTCCCTTCCAGCCCATCATCGAAGAGCCGTCAAAGGGCTGTCCGTCTTCAAAAAGGGCTTCTGTTACGTGGGAGGCCGGCACCGTCAGATGCTGCTCTTTGCCCAATGTATCCGTAATACGCAAGTCGACGAATTTGACGTCGTTGTCTTCGATTAGCTTAATTACCTCAGCCGGTGTCGTCATCGAGAAAACCTCTAAATAAAGAAATCTGTAATAAGAAAGCTCCGCCTTCCCTCAATGAAGACAAAGCCAACATATGCAGACCACATTTTAAATAGGGAGCGCCCTGTTTTGGTGCATATCCGACTTTTGATACGATTTCTTTCGAAAAAACCGAAAGGGAAATCCAAGCACTGCTTATAATCTGCCTCGTACGTGGGGGTGTCCTGGCTTCGACGGGGCGTAGGACGCTGCACGGTGCATGCCGAGGTCTGGTTCCTCGTTAAACAACTAGAAAAAATATAAACGCCAATAACGAGCGTTTCGCTCTCGCCGCCTAAGGGCCGCGAGCGGTGCACCGGAAGGTCTCTGGTCCGGCTTGGGTAAAACCAAGGGCACCGTCATATACAGGGACTAAGGAGTGTCGGAGTCGCGACGACGCTTTCGAAAACCTTAGTGACTTGCTCTCGGTAGGCCCGTCCATCGGCAGTATCGAAAGTGAAATTTAAATCATTGGGCTAAGCATGTAGATCCGGCGGAAGAATCGTTTCGGACAGGGGTTCAACTCCCCTCACCTCCACCACCTATTCTCCTTTTACGAAGCACCAAAAACTCTTTTTGTCCCACGGAAGAACTTGGCAATCAAAAGAGCCACAGTTCGCGCTGTCAAAAACATCCCCACGCTCGTGGGGAAAACTGCTCCAGTTTGGCGATGTAATCATCGACCGTGGAAACATCCCCACGTCCGTGGGGGAGACAAGAACAACACACTCGTTTTAACGTGCGATGTCAGAAACATCCCCACATCCGTGGGGAAAACGCGCTTTCGAAAACCTTAGCGGCTGGTTGCAGGGAAACATCCCCACGCCCGTGGGGAAGACGCGGCTAAGTCCCGTGGCCGGGACCCCGAAAAGGAAACATCCCCACGCCCGTGGGGAAGACTGCGGTACAAGTCCGGGGTGTACGCGCCCGACGGAAACATCCCCTCGCCCGTGGGGAAGACGCAATCGCCGCGCTGTTCGCAGCAATGCCCTGAGAAACATCCCCACGCCCGTGGGGAAGACAGATAATCATAAATCGAGCCAAAGCCGGAAACATCCCCACGCCCGTGGGGAAGACCGAACTGGGCGCTCTCATGCGAGCGCTTATGTAGAAACATCCCCACGCCTGTGGGGAAGACTTTGTCTTGTCGAGGCCGTCGATTTGCTCGACGGAAACATCCCCACGCCTGTGGGGAAGACCCGAGGCGTGCGACGTGCGGTTCTTCCGCTCGAGAAACATCCCCACGCCTGTGGGGAAGACACCGTCCATCAACGGGAATCACATCAACATCAAGAAACATCCCCACGCCTGTGGGGAAGACTACCGCTGTAGAAGCGGGTTCAGATGCGCTAGGGAAACATCCCCACGCCTGTGGGGAAGACTCGATGACGAATAAAGGTAAATGCGCCGAACTAGAAACATCCCCACGCCTGTGGGGAAGACTGAATCCGGCAATCTGCGTAGCGACAGCATCCAGAAACATCCCCACGCCTGTGGGGAAGACCGGGCTATCCTTTCGCCGAAAGGTCGCCTTCGAGAAACATCCCCACGCCTGTGGGGAAGACCCCTTGAGAATGATCAGTCCGCCGTTTCGAAGAGAAACATCCCCACGCCTGTGGGGAAGACTTTCCCCTCCTAAAAGTCCACCTCGACGGCGAAGAAACATCCCCACGCCTGTGGGGAAGACGGTACGACGGGGAAACAGTGATAGGTGCATTCAGAAACATCCCCACGCCTGTGGGGAAGACGGCCTTCACCCTGCCAAGACTCCTCCGACGTGGGAAACATCCCCACGCCTGTGGGGAAGACTTTTTCCACATCCTCACAGCCGCCGGCCTCCCAGAAACATCCCCACGCCTGTGGGGAAGACGGGCTACCGTCACCTCAGCCTGGTATGTGTCCGGAAACATCCCCACGCCTGTGGGGAAGACATTGCATTCTGTTTTAGCAAATGCCTCGAAAAAGAAACATCCCCACGCCTGTGGGGAAGACAGCAATATATCAACTTTTTTCAAACGGCAACAACTATATTTTGTGGCCCTTTCAATTCCAGATTTTTAAAGATTCATCAAAAAAGCTGCTATTTCTTCTCTTGAGCGGAATCGGTCGCTTCTTTCTCGAGAATTAACTGAAGGCCTGACATCCTGATAATCTTTTTGTCCGGCACCCCGATTGTGTGAATCTTGTATCTTGGCGAGTTTGACAAGCTCCTGAAGATAATCACTCCTGACTCTGCCGGGCAATTGTTTACCAAGTACTCCGTTACTTGAAGAGCCACATGGTCTGAAATTCCAGAAACAAAAACATTGGCTCTTGGCTCAACAAACCAAAGTTTCATGCGCCCTCGAATACGATCCGGCAAGGAATTAGCTACAACGACGACCACATTTTTCTCCCAAAAGTACCGGGACATCAATGGCAATCTTATGGAGCAAATCCGTTCGAATCACCCTATCGCGAAACTGATCTGCAACAACATATTTGTCATACCTGCCGGCCAGACTTTTCGTTAACGAAAAAGCCAAGTCAATGGAGAGTTCTTCTTTGTATAAATCTGCAATGTCGTAGACAAACGGCAGAGGTGAGCCCGTGTGCACGAAACCGATATGGGGAGAGTAGCCCATCGCATGGATAACCGAACAAACCACACCGTAAAGCGCCGCATTGCAGCTTGTCAGAATTTGATTCGTGACACTAGATAGCTCGAACTTCCCAGGAGTAAAACTTCGACCAGTCCACCCAACCTGATAAGTTCTGGCCTTCTGCTCATAAAGCTCCTTAACCCTTCTTCCTTCCATTCCCATTAGTTCTGACAAGGACTTTTCGGAAATATCCACGCCTTGGAAGCGAGCTAGGAACATTCGTCTGGCCACCTCTAAACGGCAAGCAGGCGAACAGGCCATTTCCATTTGATGCCGAAAATTACGTGTGTCCGCCGTTGGCGAATCCCCGGCGGCGTAAAAAAGCAAGCAGTCCTCTCCCACCCAAAAGACCGAGCAATTGCTCGCTGCAAGTATCTTTATTGCCTCATGCGTAACAGATGTTCCCGGTCCAAGAAATAGCGCACTAATGGTGGCAATCGGAAGCCGAATGACAGAACCGGTTTTATCAATCCATTTCACACTACTGTCATCGATTGCCAGCCTTCCGTGCTCTAGATACAGAAACGGATACCTATCTTTGGCCTGTGGCAAAGTTTCACGCGTGACCTTAACAAATATCCGTTGTCCGCTTCTTTGCATCTATTCTTTCTCGCAAGGAAGAACCGTTACATAACGGTCACGATATGTTTTATGGTCTCCGAAACTAACCGGAACGTCATTCACAATCTGCGGCTCTCCTTCTTCTTGGAATCCCTCCACCACCTCGAACAAAAGCTCAAGATGTTTCTCTTCCATCAATTGACAAGCTCGCAAACGGGCCTCTTCGGCAGAGAAATAAACTCCCTGCGCAATTATTTCGGTCGGTGCCGCATGCTTGCGTCCGAGAAACGGCCCCCATACAGGATGCTGTAAGGCATAAAGCAACTTCTCGGCTAATGCTTCCTCCCTAAATGTGAGAAACACGGCAAACGCAGCCGACTGAAGAAGATATCGATACGTAAGTTTCTGCCCCGGCACCCCGCTCGGTCTTTTCCCGTTAATTGTTTTCGGGATAAGCAAATTGAGCCAGGGATTATCCGTGTCATAGCCGCTTCCAATCATGTGAAAGTCACGCAAGACCGGAGATACCGGACAATTCTTCCGAGTGAAAGCGAGCACATTCCACCCCGCTTCGGATATCTGAGCCAGGAGTTCTCGTTGCTCACCGGATGCGCCCAAGGCTGCGCAAAGCAGCCCGCAAACTCCGGACAAGGTTGGGAAAGGAAGGGTCTCTCTGGAATCAAATTTGGAACTTACGCCCCAACTTTGCAGAGGCCCCTCCAACCACATAAGCAATGTTTTCATACCGACTCCGAAACATCGCGAATCAAATCATCAATGGAATAACTCTCGTTTTGCCCCCAAACAAAATCTGCTCCTTTGCCGAACATGGATCCCATCATTTTTTCTTTGCCCTTTAGATAGCCTTCCATTCGTTCAATGCTAGGCGCTAGATAGCCTTCCCCGCTTTTACAGCGGACAGACTCCTCAAACGGAACCTGCAGCCTTTGCCCGTTCCGAACAAAGACATGGGCAAACTCCCACGGGCAGGCAGCTGACTGTGTGTTTTGGCGAGCCGACGGAATTGCAACAAACAGCGCTCTGATAAAGGCTTCGATAGCCTTCATTAAAGAAGGTTTTTCAGATTCCTCCTCTAGCCCCAGCGTATGTGCCAACATGCCGACATCAAGACTCACATATCGATAATAGGTCGCCGAGTTAAACTCTAAAGTTCCCATATGAGCACTACCCGCGGCATCTTCGCTCGGAAAGTCATCCAAAGCCGTGAAAAAGTCAATCTCAGGAACAACCTTGTGTGTGGATATTGCGTGAGAAAATGCGGCCGCCGCTTGGACATTAATATCCGGAGCTTGTGCAACCATTCGGCCGAACAAAGCAATATCAAGGGCGTCCAGTCCCTTATTAATGACCTTTTTGGAAATGCCTTCCAACTTCTTGGTTAAGTCCTTCGCCTTGATGTCCGCAAACTTAAAGTTGTTTTCCTTAGCGTACTCGGCAAACGCAGAACATTCCCGTTTACTGACAAAGACTAAAGTATCTTTGGTCAGCGCCTCCGCCATCGCCTTAGCGCAAAGTTCTGCTTGATTTTGGCTGGCGCCGCATTTAACACAGGCATCGGCTAAGAGTTGGGCAATTCGCTTTGTCCGAATACCAAGATGGATCCCGTATTTTTCTTCATGCTCATGCATTGCCAAGCGTACCTGTCGCTTCCAACACTGGGAGCTAACGCGAGCACGAGTGACTCCGCCAATAATTGCAGTCTTCGGCGACCCCACATCATCTCTATTCAGACAAGAGACAGGGAAACTCTGGAGAATATGAAATTCAATAACCTTTCCCGTATATATTTATTCATGACACACTCCTTTGATATCAACAATCGGGACAATTTGCAATAGGCCACAACCGAAGGCTCTTCCGCGCCCGAACCCGCGAAAGAACGTCTGTATGAACTTTTCTCTGTCTGTTACTCGCAAGTGGCCAGAGAGATCGACCTGGAACATCGTTATCTTCCCGGAGCCTTTGCGAAAGGACTCTACGGAGCGTCTCTCAATAGAGGTACTCTTCGTATCAACTGCAAAACCCGCTCCTTCTGCTTTCTTGCTAAACCATTGAACAATTTCATCGGCATCGCAGATTGGGATGAGTTTTTTGCTCTTGGCGTCCCGTCGAGTGGGATTGACACGAACACTGAAGCGGTAAAAATCAAATGAGAGCAATTTGTCCGGCAACGGACGCGTCTGCAACGTTCCGAAAGTGGGCTTCTGCGGAGCCGTATCCGAAAAAACAAGCAATTTAAAACCCTGATACGAGTCGGTTATGAGGCGCCACTGAATCATCCCGGGGTGCGTTTCAAGATTGGCCCCCTCATGAAGGCCGAACAGGCTGCAGACAACGCGATGACAGCTGTACGTGTCTTTTATTTCAAGCCAAGAACAGTCTGCTGCATTCAGAGTCAGCAAACTAATGAAGCCTTGTTGCGTCATTTCGTCTCCTTCTCGACAGACAAGGCCTCATCCGCCTGCTTACGATAAAAGTCCATGGCCCACTTTGTCTTTACTTTCTGACGCGACCATTCCCGATTAAATTGAATTAAATCTTCCAAGAGTTCGACCAAACACAGTCTGTCCGGAATGCGCGATTGAATCAAACTCAACATCGGTCGCAAAACAAGCTTAGCTTCCTGCACCGAATCACAAGTAAAAAGCCGCTGAAGCCGGGACGACGCACCGGAGCTCTCGTTGTCGCTTGCAAAACACTCACGCAATGCCTCCCCTAAGGAGAGAGTTCCGTCTGTTCTTCCCGTATAACGTGCAGCGAGAGCCATAACAAGACAATAGGCATCCTTTTCCGGACCTGAAACATCAACCCCCCAACGGATTAGGACGGGCCAGGCACGAGACTCAGTATTCGGATTGGCAGCGAGCCGTAATCTGGATATGTGTAAGCTTCAACTGTCACACCAAATTTTTCACCTGAAGGACTGCTCAAGCATTTTTTGAACGAAATGAAGCGCTTTCGTTTCCTTACTATCAGACACGAGGATTCTCCTTTTGAGATAAACCGGAAATGTATTTCCTAAAGGAAGGACGCGAGTACGCCCAAGCATCGAGTTGACGAGCGGTCTCATTCGGGCAGACCTCGTCAAAAGATTCCAAGAGCAATCGGGAAATTGTCCGCCTCAGGGCTTCCCTCTTTTCCAGATTCGTACAGTCGTCAACAATTCTCTGTCGGATGCGTTCACACTGTTGCCAAAATAATCTTTTGGCCTTTTTCTTCCTTGCATCGGAATCGGAAGACTCCATTTTCTCCGCATAGTGATTAATTGACAGATCCAAAAATTTGAGTGCCGAATCAATTAGCCCCATCTCATTTCCGAAGCAACCAAACCAATCCTGTAGCGGGGGAAACGTCGTTTCCGACTCAACGTAATCATTCGCCCCGGAAACTTTCTGCTCCCCCATCGTGCTTGTTACTTGAACGCCGCCCGACCAAACGGTCAGCTCCAGGAACATGCCGCGCGACTTAGTCCAACAAAAATTAACCTGTTGGCACTCCGATTGCGTATTCCTTTGTGAGGCTAAAAAAGAACAAATCGCCGTCAGTTCACGCCACGGACTCTTCTCTGGGTCGGACCATGTCAATTTCAAATTGTCCCCTTTGCTAGTAGCCTCTCGGGTTACTAGCATCGAGGGGTCATAACAAAACTCTTTACTCCCCGGATGCACGATTCCTTCCGTCAAATGTATCTCATTGCCGACAATCAAACAAAACCGACAAAGCGGTACCAAGCGTCCCATGAGGGTTTCCTTAAGACGGCAGGCGACATCATCTTCCTCTGACAACGGCATCCGTTCCCACGGGGGCTCCCCTAGGCCCTGGGGACACTCCGGCATCTTTGTTTCTATTTCTTCTTGCGTGAATGTATTGAGCCATACGGTCTCGAGCAAAGACTTGCCCAAACAAAAGCTATGCAAAGCACCGAGGCGCTCAATCGCCGGCCCGGCGTGTGCCGATTTTTTCACAAGTCCCTTTTTTATTGAGAACTTGGAATCCGGCCGCTTTCCGGCAAATCCGCAACTCATTTGGACTAGGAGGAGGCGTGCTTTTTCTCCATCATCAAGACTTTCTGGAATCTGTTCGCTTCGCCAGACCGTGTTATTGCCGGAAGCAATGTGAGGATACAGGGCGCCAATCGGGCATTTTTTAGCCTCAGTGACAGCCTTAACCTGAAGGAAAGGCTTATCCCCATACAAATCGAAGGCTTCGTGGTTCTTTTCGAGATACGCATTGCACGTCTTTCCGAATACAAGCAAATCCGCCCCACTTTTTCGCCACTCTTGCGTATCCGCAGGAGTATCACTTGCCTGAGAAATAGCCTGTAGCAACTTAAGCACAGCAATCTTTTCCAGTGGGGTTCCGGCAAGTCCGGAAATCGTTTCATCCGAAAAAACTTGCTTCAACGAAACCCGCTTCCGCCCGACTACAGGAATCCACGGCTCATCAATTAAATTAAATGTCATCATCCGCAACCGACCCTCCTTGTCTTTCCCAACCCTTGTCCTTGGAATAGAAAAAATCAGTCTGCTCACCGGCCCAAGTTTCAACGCGCCCGGAAAAAGTCACCACACCGAGATAAAGGTCTTCATTATTCTTTCCCGTAAAAGTGACGTAGGGGAATCCCTTGCTCGCCTTGTCGCTCGGAACTCGGAACTTACCTTTTTCCCTGTCGTGAAGGCTCACGCGTACTGTGTTTTTTGCTATCGAATTTGCGACCTCTTTTCTTTTCTCAAGAGTTACACGTGCCCGACTCCATGGGAGTGTGACGTTTAATCCGTCAAGCAACTCTAGCCGCGATTCTTTAGCAGTTGGAACCAACTCGAACTTATGAACCAGCACAATGTCCGCAGTCTGAATCCTCGGATTGACGTATCGCGTAGAAACGTATTCATCGTGCGCAATCATCCCCTCAAAAGACAATGCCACTTGAGACCGTGCCTTCCGCTCTCGTTGTTCAATTCCGTCAATCCCTCGTTTTGCATCTCCTTTTCGAAGTTTGTCTTGCAACAAGGAAAACATACCATCTTCTTGTCGATCTTCATAGGTTTGCTCGAGCAAAATCGGTATCTCATCCGGAATCAAAAGTCCTTCGTTAATGGACTCCTTTCTCCTGGACAAAACCTGAAGCGTCCGACAAAGGTAGTATGGCCAATAAACAAAAGCCGTCCTTCCGAAAGCCGACTCCGTATTCTCGAGCGCCGTTTCAAGTGTCGGAGTAACAATCCAAACTTCTCGGCTGGCGTTAGCCGACCTTGGTGCGCCGTCGTGTCGCCATAGCCGACCGATTCTTTGAAAAAACATGTCCATCACGGTTACCCGACTAACCAAGAAATCGGCATCGATATCCAGGCTTTGCTCAAGGATCTGTGTCCCAACCAGAATGCGACCGCATTTACTCCGTTCTTTCCAGCCTCTCTTTCCGTAAAGATCTACCCAGTCATTCTCCAAATCCATGCGATCTTGTGTCGTAAATCGGGAGTGCATTAATCCGATTCTTATCGGCATCCCCTGAACTCGTGCCGACAAAATCCTGTATATCTCCTGGCTAGACTTCACGTCATTTTCAATCCAGAGGACCTGTTGCCCCTCACTGGCCCGAGAAATGACTTCCTCTATTGAATCAATCTCTCCTTGTTCACCATATTTCAAGGCAAACTTCACGCGACAAGAAGGACCCCGAGGCAATGCTTGTACCTCAAACCGGATCTCTGTTGTGCTGTAGGAAATCTGTGGATATCCCTGTGTAGGAACGTCTTGGAACGGACAGCCAAGCAACTTTGCTCTGGCTTGCCTTGTTAATGTTGCAGACAAAATAATGACGAAACACCCTAAAGCCCTTAGCATCTTCAAAAGTTCGACGAGCAGGACATTCGTGTAGGCGTCATAACTATGCACTTCATCGATAATGACAACCTTCCCCGCCAGTCCGAAGGTACGCAAAAAATTAAACCGTACCGCCATCACGGCAAGCAGTGCTTGATCGAGTGTTCCGACCGCATAGGGAGCCAGAATTCCTCGCTTTCGATAAGCGAACCAGCTCCCCCCCGGGTTTGTCTCTGGAGAGTCAAAATTAACTCGCTCCAGGAAATCTGCCGCCTTGGCATGCAGCAGTTGTACCGGCGCAGGATTTCCTTCAATTTTTGAAATAAAACTAACAAACCTCTCGTAAATCTTGTTAGCTGTTAGTTGGGACGGAAGCGCAAAGTACAACCCACGAACATCCTTGCGTTGAAGAACCTGATAAGCCGCATATAACGCCGCCTCCGTTTTCCCGGTTCCCATCGGAGCTTCTAAAATATAGACTCCGGGCGTTTTGACACTTTCGGCCAGTATTTTTTGCGCACCGTTCGGAATGTATTCTTCTCCGTCCGTCGACCGAAAAATCTCTCCGAATTTAAGCCCGACGGCAATGTCTTGTGGAGCAAAACCGCTCGCCTTTACGCTGGGCTTAATGAGCTTTTTCCAGTCATGGACCGGATTATCAAAAAACTCTCCCGAGCCTATCCAGTCAGACACCGTAGTCAACCCTGCAAGTAGCTGGCCAAGATACAGAGTAATTGAAGGAGGTTTAGGAAGTGATTCTTTGAAAAAGCGCTCAAGTTCTATTACGAATTGTTCCCTTTTTTCTTCCCAAAGTACGCCTCCGAGGCAGTGTGATTCTGCTGCGATAGTACCTGTCTTTGGGCAAACCCCATGGTGAGCCCCAACAATCCAAGCTAAATCCCGTGAGTGTGTCAAATTATCAATGGTGAGAAAACTAACTCCCGGGTGCCCTCCCCAATTATTGTGCTCGTAATCAGATAGCGCCTTTTCTTCGCATGGGAGTCCGAGTTCTTGGCCCAATTGTCTTTCTTCCGCAGTGATATTCCCGCTGGCCAATTTCAAACGCAAATAAAAAGTCGGGCTTAGTTTCCCAACATCATGGCAAGCGGCAAGAACTTCGAACCCCTTTGGGAAAAGATGCTGAACTCTCTCCGGGTAAATGTCGAGCACCTCCTTGGCTACGGATCCGACAATGGCGCAGTGGTCAAACACGTTTCTTCCCGGGCGTACATCATTGGCTCCCGAGCAATATGTTTTAGCGAGGCATTCCTCTGCGTTTTTAACAACCGTTATTTCCGGGAGATTATCTTTTGTTCGGCGTCGCATACCATCACCATCGGAGATTGTTATCTTCTAATGGATAATAAATGAGTTAGAAAACGGACGAGAGGTTTAATGCAAAATCCATCCTTTTTCGCGGGAAGCTCTTTAGAAGTAATAGTGAACCGTAGGTCGGACAGATGGCGGGAAGGTTTTATCGTCCGAGACGACTAGCGTAGATAGCCCGACTAAGGACTCCAAAGGCCGTATTTGTAAAATTCGTCACTATACTGACCGAATTTGCTGTAATTTTCGTCAGTACACTGACGATTTTTACGTTTTTTCCCGAAGTCGCTCCCACAAAAGCTTCCAACCGGTTGCCCTGAGGCAACCTCGCCCGGCACCTCGACAGTCCCAATTATTGGGGTTTCATTCCCAATTCCCTCTGAAATTTCCCTTTATTTGGAATGAATTCCCATTTCCACTCGAAAAACCTCGTTATTGGGATTTCATTCCACTTTTTTAGGACCAAAAAAATGCGCCTTCACCTTCCGTTTATCGTCTGTCGGAGATAAAATTCGCTCATGTCGCGGATTTAATCCACAACTTGCAGCGCGACTCACAAATCCTGCTAAAGCGTCGGCTTATGGCATCTTCGTTCAGCCTCGAGTCGCAACGCTCGAGGTTTTTTGTTGAACGAAAAGGATTCATTCCATGTCAAAAGCCGCCTTCCCTCTCGGAAAGAGCTCCTCTCTTTCCCCTCTTGTCGTCCGTATAACCACAGATTGTGAGGTGTCCCTATGAAAGCCTCACGTCTTATCTCCGTTTTAAACGGTCTGATGTCCCAGCCCTGGGCCGTGTTCATTTGGGGGGCTCCCGGAATCGGAAAATCCAGCATTGTCCGTCAAATTGCCGAGGCAAAGAACCTGCCGGTCGTAGACCTACGCGCTTCGCTTTTAGACCCGACGGATCTACGCGGCATTCCGATGATTCGAAATGAAACATCCGTGTGGTGCCCGCCTGCGTTTCTTCCGAAAGCCTCGGACAAACCCGGCATCCTGTTCCTAGACGAAATCAATGCAGCACCCCCGCTTGTACAAGCGGCGCTTTACCAACTTATTCTCGATCGCCGTGTCGGCGAATACGTCCTGCCGGATGGGTGGAAGATCATCGCCGCCGGCAACCGGCGCGAGGACAAAGCCGTGACGTTTCGCCTTTCGAGCGCGCTTGCCAATCGCTTCATTCACTTGACACTGGATGTCGATGCCGACGATTGGCACGACTGGGCCATCGGCCACGGGATTGACCCGTGTGTGACGGCCTTCCTGCGAGCGCGACCCGAAAACCTCTCCCGGACGCCCGATGGTGTGAATCCGGCCTTTGCCACACCGCGCTCTTGGGAAATGGCAAGCGATGTTCTCGGACAATTTCAAAGCCCGCAAGCCGCCTCGGACATCCTCCCGGGCATCCTCGGAGAAGGCGTGAGCACGGAGTTTCTCACCTTTATCAAAAACTCGGTCATTCTCCGAGAACTTCAGTCGCTTCTTACAAGACCGGATAAGGCCCCGGTGCCCAAAGAACTCGATCGCCTGTGGGTGCTTGTCTCATATCTGACATCGCGCGCGGCCGATGAGAGCGTGCAAAAGGCCGCAGCCGTCCTAATCAATCGACTTCCGGCTGACTTTGCCGTTGTCGTAGCCAAAGACATCATCAAATGTGCCCCGCTCTTTGCGAGAAACCCGGCATTTTTAGACTTCGTCCGGACTCACAAAGAATGTTTTCTCTAGGAGAGTGTGATGAGTAAATCATCCGTTGACGAATGTCTCATGAAAGCACGTATTTCCCTGTGTCTGACAGCACCGTACATTGCCGGCGCCCTCATGCAACTTCCGATTTCAGAAGGACCGTCCTTTATTCCGACCTTTGCAACCGACGGCTTTCGTATTTACTACAACCGAGAGTTTGCCGCCTCTTTAAGCGATAGTGAAATCCGCGGTGCCTTATGCCACGAGTTACTTCACGTCTTAACCGAAAGTCGAGCCCGCCGAAACGGGCGAGACCACTTTCTTTGGAATGCGGCGTGTGACTATGCCATCAACGGCATGCTCGTTGCGATGGGATTTCACCTCCCTGAAGGGACTTTGTATAAAGACGAGTTCTCTCGTCTCGCTGCCGAAGAAATTTATGACATCCTTAAAAAAGAGCCGGGAAGCCCTTTGCCGCGCCTTTCGATGCCCATTGTCCCATCCAGCGATCTCGGAGCTCTTCCTGAATCGCTCCGAGACGATGTCATCGCCGACTGCAGCGCCCTTTCCGCCGGCTTGTCCCCCGACGACAAAACGGGGCCCGTGGATGAAGAAAGCCGGCGCATTCTTCTTAGGTCACTCAAAAAAATCTTCCTCGAAAATGCTCGCAAAACCTGGCTTTTCTCGAGCGCGCTTCTTAAGAAAATCGCTATGTCCGACAAGTCTGTGGTCGACTGGCGAGCTCTTTTGCAACACTGGCTTGTTGACCGACTCAAATCGGATTGGAGCCTCTTTCCTCCCTCGAAAAAAACCCTCTGGCAGGGTCTTTTGCTCCCGAGTGTCGGAACACCGGTACCGTCTCGCCTCGTTTTTGCCGTTGATACCTCGGGATCGATGACTGACGGCGAACTTTCTCAAATCTATACGGAAATTCGCGCGTTTCGGGAAACCTTTCCGACCCCTCTTGTCGTCGTGCAATGCGATGACGACATTCAATCTGTCAAGGAATACGAGGCGTTCGAAGACTTCGAGGACCCGACCCTAGTTGATGTCTACGGACGCGGCGGCACGGATTTTCGACCGATTTTTAAGTGGATTGACGAAAACGAAAGCGGATCTCCCTCGATTCTTATTCATGCCACCGACGGATACGGGATTTTTCCGAAAATATGTTCCGTTCCGGTTCTTTGGCTTCTGACAAGAAATCACGCCTCAAACCTACCGGACTGGGGCGAGCAATTTGTTATCGTTTAAGAAATGCCGAGCTTTTTAAAAGCGCTTCCACAGGCAACGCCGCCGCGTAGCGATACTGCGTCAAGTACGCATCGAGAACGTCGTCTGAAACCGGAACACGCATATATTTGAGTTCCGCATTGTTTTCTAAAAGACGAGTCGGTACAACTCGGCGCACGGGGACCTGACTTTCCCCGCCGAGCGGCGGAAAAGGCATTACAAAGGCAAAGGCCTCTCTCCGAGAGCCTGCTGTAATCACTGTTTTACCGACTCGCGTGTCCGTCAAAAGCACGAAGACCGAGTCGGGGTTTTCCAGAGCCGTCAGGGCAAAAATCTGCTCGGGCGGGAACAAAAACTTGAGATCTCCGCTCAGGCCTTGATGAGCATCAATCGGCATCTTCAGTTCTTCTCGCCGATAGCCTTGCGGCGTCGCCTCAAAGACAAACCCGGTCACGAAACAATATCTTTCAAAGAACGCGTAAACGGAAAAAGAAGGAATTCCCGTGATGCGGAGCAATAAGTCCTTTCCGATATGAAACCGAGCATAGGCCGACGTATCGTACTCTGCGGCAGCCTTGCCGTCGTCCGCGTCCAACACAAGATGAGACGGAAGAAAGACCCCTCCGTGATTAAAACGGCTGAACCTGACTTCCAAGGTATCGCACGACGGGATTTCAAGCACGGAACTCGGTAAATCCGGCGCTAAGGCATCTCGGATATAGACATCTATCTCGTTCTGTCGGCAGAGCAACGCCGTCTCTTGAATGACGGGCTCGATGTCAAACCCGAAGGGTTTTGCCCTTTGAACCGCTTTCAGGCTTTCAAAGTCTTTAACTTCCTTGCCGTCCCTTTCCCGTCGAAAGGACTGAATGTCACGAACGACGGTCTCATATAAATCAGGCTCACTCTCACGGATAGCAACGGCAAACATCAAAAGCTCCGGCAGCGGTATTTCCGCACGCGGCATTCTCACGATTTCAACTCCCTGTTTTCGATGCAAAGGATGCGTTTTTTCATCGTCTCGATTCGACTCTTTTTCACAGACAGACGCCGGCCCGATGTAAGAGCTCTATCAATTCCCGAGCTTTTTCCGGACGCACGGCATTGACAAAGTGAATGCGCCCGAGGACGGCAGCGACAGAATCGGGTCTGCCGTCCCAAGTCGGATCTTTTCCCAAAGAGAGCGCGTGTACAGCCGCCCTGAGTTTTCTTAAATACACGCGATTGACGTTAACCTTTTCGTTGACCACGAGCCCCGTACAACTTTGCCGCCGACCGCGGCGAAAGATGTTGGTCTTTTTCTCATCGAGGGTAAGCCCGATGCGCGCCAGAGTACTTTGGGCAATCCCGATCATCTTGACGGCATTGTGTTCACCCGAAAACGTCAAATCATCGGCATAGCGAGAATAGGAGCATCCGAGACGATGCGCTGCCGCGGAAAGGATTTCATCGCTACGCTTTAACACGAGATTGAGAATCACAGGGGACGCGGCAGATCCAATCGGAAGTCCCCCGCCCGACGTGCAAATCTCACTAATAAGACCGACGGCCTTCCTCGAAAGTTTCCCTTTTAACTCACGCTTGAGCGTTGCGGCCACAATGGGGTATTTAACGCTCGGAAAGCAATTGTGCACGTCGACATTGACGACAAACGACTGCCCGACGTGCGACCGTGCATTGTCCGCAATCGAGCGCCCCGGGACAAATCCGAACGCGGCTTCATGCGTCGGGCAAGGGGCCAGGATGGTTTCATAGATGCGCCGTTGAATACATTTAAGGGATTTAACGGGCGTACTGATGGTGCGTGTGCCGCCGTGCTTTTTCGCAAGTTCCCAGGTCGTATAGCAATCATCGTGCCTGTGCCCGTGCTGAGCTTTCCAATTCGTACAAGAAATCACGTGACGCAATGCCGACGTTACGTCCCACCCGAGGCACCGAAGAATTTCAAGCCAGGCAGCATCGTTTCCCGGCATCTCTTCCAAGCAAGGTTTGGCTAACACATAGCCTTCGGCAAAAAGCGATTCGCCGACATCTTTAGCAAGTGCACACAACTCGCGTAAGTGATGCCGGTCAATTAAAATGCCGACACCCACGTCAAACCGAGTGGCGTATACAGGAGGAGCAACAAGCGCCTTTCCCTCCTGCATCCTTTGAGCCGATTCGGCAAAGAAAGTCTCGCCCGTCTCTGTAAGGCGCACGATTTCAAGCTGCAGAGTGTCGCGATAGTTCTCGGAAAGAATCTCGGGGTTTTCCGTCAGAACACTTTCTAAAAGACGTACCTGACACTTCGGGTCAAGCGTGCGCACGACCTTAAGGACGTCGCTATATGGCATGTCCCCGAACGCGCCGTTAATGAGGGACCATAAAGCCGCCTCCTCGGCTGTTTTTCCCGACTTAGTCAGAGCTTTTTTTCCTCGCTCCTTGGCTTCGGTCCGATACCGAATATACGCTTGCCGGTCCATGGCATTAACGCGAAATTGCTCGATCACTTCGGAAACTTTTTCTCCGGCACCGCTTACAAATAAAGACACGTAATCCGGACCGAGCTTTTCGAGAATATCGGCCCTAACGGCGTCACGTAATCCCGAGAAAAACGCCGGGTCTGTGAGTTTCCCGGTACGTGCATAGGAAACAGCCAGCGCCGTCTTTTCGGGCGCGGAACACCCTATCGCCTCAATGCGGCGCTTTAAATAGGCAGTGCGCTCCGTTTCCGGTCCGCGATACGTTGTTGATTGCGATAAATCAGAGGCAAGGACCGGCCCCAAGACGCGCTGCCTGATTCGTTGCGAAAGCCCTTCCCAAACAGGCGTTGCATAAAAGTCGGAAAGCCACACCCGTCGCAGTGCCTCATGACCGACGACGCATTGCAGGAGCCTTACGGCAGCGCGATGCGTCACCGCGTCTTTTTCTTGGGCAATCAGCAAAAGCGCCTCCGACGGCTGTTCTTTTTTGAGTTTTGCAACGCCCGACTTCTTTAAAACCCACTCCGGAGCTCCGGCGCGTACCAGCGCCTGCCACGAAACGTCTTTCCAAGGCCTGTGGCCTTTAAGCGCCAGATGCCATAGGCACCGAAAAGCCGGAGAGGTATAGTCCGAGAAGGTTTGATAGAGCGCCGACAACCGCGCCGTATCAATGTCTCGTACAAAGGCTTTCAGGCACGGCACATTCGTTACCGCAGCTAAGGTCACGAAAGACACGTCATCGCTTTGCACCATCGCTCCGAAGAAGTGCTGAGAAAAGATCTGGGGCGTGATGCCGTAAGGGATGACCTCCTTCCAAGTCAAGCTCTTCCAGAGCGGGTTTTCTGCGCAGATAAGGGGCTTCCACGCTTTGGAAGCAATGCAAAGGCGAATGAACTTTTGGCCGAAACACTCGACGAGCGAGGAAAATAGTGCCGTGTTTATCGCATGAAAAAGTGTGGGGTTCTCTTTAAATGCACGAAGCACCTCCCTTTTTTTACCCATCGTCCAAGAAGGAACTGCCCCTTTAGCTAGTTTTTGCAGACATTGATAATTCTTCGGCGTCAAAAAGACGAAGGGGCTCGGATAAGGCCGATTCGTTGCATGAAACTTAGGGACCGTGAAAAGGGGACGAATCTCAACATCCTCGTCGTCACTGTGACTGAAAAAAAGGTCTTTAAATCGTTGCTCAAGCAGGGTATTGAGTTTGTCAAAGCGAAAAGCCCCTAAATACTGCTCAATAGTTTTCCAGGTGTCCGGCCTATCAAGAAGAGTCAAGACGCTCGGGGCAGCATAATAGTAATTCTCAAAAAGAGAACGACGCAGAGAAGGCTTTACGACAGCGCGTGCAAGAGTTGTCGAGGAAAAATAAAGCACACTTTCTATCAGGGCCCTTTGCGGCCAATGCGTGCGAGAATGAAACACTTGCAAGGCATGCCGGATTTCCTTGATGGCCGGCTTCAGATGCGGACAAGGCCCCGTATAGTCACGCAAAGCAACAACCAGCGGCCAAACAGGGCGTCCCGGAGTATGCCATTCGCTTTCGGGCAACCGAACGGCATTGGCAAGCGCAATGCGAAGAGAAACCGGCGCAGGGAACCCCTTGGCAAACTCCGCCGGAATCGTCTCGGTTAATCCCAAAAGGAACGAGGCCACCGGATTGCTTGTCAGATTCGGGAGAAGATCCTGAAACCGGCTCTCATAGTACGACTCAAATTCCGGATAGAGCCGTTTAAACGCAAGATAAAAAAGTGCAAAATCAAGGGGCGTTTCCTCCACGCATCCCACGACACGCGCGAGGGCAGCTAGTGCCGGTAACTTCCGATAACGACGAACACAATAGGAAGCAAATGCCGAGAAAGAACGATTGAACCGCTTGAGAATGTCTTGTCGGCATGAGGGACTGTAAAAGTCCACGTGATCAAGATCCGTAAAGAGCTGCGTGTGCCAAGTCCGAAGGCGCTCCTTAATCCACGCAGGAACCTCCGACTCTTTAAACGACGTGGTTAGCGACATAAAAAAGTTCCCCTCCCGTTAGAAAAAATACTTTTCCCTGACTTTCTCAGAACACGGGTCGAGTCTGCATCCGGCACAAGGATACATGCGAGAGCGAAAGGTGAGCGGAAAAGAAAACTTTATAAAAAGCGAGCGCAGCTGCTGTCATAAAGTTTTCTAACGCTAGATTTCGTGAGCGCCGGCATCTTTGCGTCCGAAGGCGGACTCGATCCGAGTGATCTCAGTAACACATTTGCAATTCCGGCGAAACACCGGATGAACCTAGTTTTCCCTTCGGGAGGGAACCTTTCAAGAGACACTATACACCGAAAATCCGGTTTGTACACGCTTTGTATCCAATTGATTTATTTGATTTTTTTCATTTAGCCCAGGCACGAATTACGGCCAAAAAAGAAGGCAAAATCTTCCGCTCTCAAAGCGATAAAAAATCCCTCGGCAGTGTGAGCCGCCGAGGGACAAAACGTACGAAGAAACTTGACTACTTCAAAATCTTCGGCAGGACATGTGTCCAAAGTTCAAGGCCCTTGTCCATGTCCTTTTCGTTGATATCAAAGAGGGCACTGTGGTGTCCGCTCGGGCGATCGGAGCCCCAAACGAAGAAGGCTGCCTTGCCGCCGTGCGATTGCACGCGACGCGCCAGAATCGTCGCATCTTCCGAGCCTCCGAAGTTAAGCGGTTTATCGAGAACCTTAAGACCCACTTCCTTGCCACAGGCATTGAGGATATCAATGAGCTCCTGGTCACTGTGTAAGTCCATGGCTTCACCCATCTTGGCGATGTCGTACGTTACGGTAAAGCTCTTGGAAACGCCCTCGCAGATGTTATTGACCTGCTCGCACATGTAGTTATTAATGTCCGTCGTTTCGCCGCGAACCTCAAGCTTCATGACGGCTTTCGAAGGAATGACGTTGCGACCTTCGCCTGCCATGAGTTGCCCGATGTTCACCCGCGTCATGCCTGAGCCGTGACGAGCAATGCCGAGCATCTGCACCGTGGCGTTTGCTGCTGCTGCCAAGGCATTGCGTCCTTCCTGCGGGCAAAGGCCTGCGTGTGAAGCGCGCCCGTGGAACGTCACGTCGTACTTGGTTGTGCAAAGGAATCCATATAAGTTCGTCGCAAGTTCTCCGGACTTTGCGAGCATGGCCACGTGCGAAGAAAGAAAGTAATCGACATCGTCGAGAATACCGCTTGCAGCCACGCCTGCCGCACCGCGCACACCTTCTTCAGCAGGCTGGAAAATAATCTTAATCTTGCCGGAAAGCTTCTCTTTGTTGTCCATAATCCAGTGAGCAACCGCCAGGCCCATGGACATATGGGCATCGTGACCGCAGGCATGCATAAAGCCCGGATTGCGCGAGGCAAATCCTTCTTTATTCGGGAGGTGGTTGGGGTCGGAGCTTTCCTGAACCGGCACGCAGTCAATATCAAAGCGGCAGGCAAACGTCGGACCGGGGCGTCCCGTATCCAAAACGGCGACGCACCCAGTTAGTTCCTGCATCTCCTTTAACAAATCTTCGCTCACACCGTTCTTGCGGGCACGCTCAATGCCGGCTTGAACGACCTTCTGACTACGCCCTAAGCACGCATCGGGATTGATAATCGCGCGACCGAGCAAAACCTTGTAGCCGTACCCGCGAAGTGTTTGAACGAGAAACGCCGTGGTTGTAAATTCAGACCAACCCTCTTCGGGGTTCTGATGCAACTTACGACGAATGGAAATGAGTTGATCGTGATAGCACTGGCAAATCATAGAACGCCTCCTTAGATAAGTACCGAGGTCGAGACTCACTTGAAGAAAGCGATATCGGATTGAACACCGTCCGAGTGCGTCTCAGCCGTCCTTGTTCATGTGAAAATTGTATCTCACACTTTATAAAATGATTCACGGACAAGGGCAGAAAGAATATCTTTAGGCAAACTCTTCGGAAATAAAACTGTTTTTCCGGACAAGACACACTCAAGAACCGCCTCTTTAAATTCGCTCGAATAGGGTTGCATTTTCCACTTTTCCTTCCTTCATGAGAGCGGGAAGCTTTTTTGACAATTCATGGGAGGAAAGGCGGCTCTCGCGGGAACGAATAGCCGCCAAGACGAAATCGGAAATCGGTGGCATTTACGCTTCGGAGAAGGTCATACTAATACTGAGAGACAATCCAGTTGATTTGTGAAAACACTCCTTAAAGCATAAACACAATTGCAATGCCGATACCGATGCTCAATACGGCACTAAGCGTTCCGATAATTGGGAAGGCGTGAACGTGTAATTCATCCACCGGTCCCGCTAACAGAGGCAAAAAAATGTCAGAAGACTGTCTACGGAGTCATGTACTACCGATGTCGCACTTATCCAATCGGCCTGCGCTTCGAGTTCGTGTCCCGTAAAACAAATAATCTCCGTCGGGGTGCTGTTTAGCTCTACCTTCGGCAAGCAAGAGCATTATCCGTTAAATTGTTCTTCCATCGACATATCGTAATTGACCCCATAGTGAACTCAGCACTATGGGGTCTTTTACAGAAAGCCTGAAGGGGGAAGACTTTCTTTTTTCAAAACAAACGACTTAGAAACCCAGAAACCACCAAGTGTGATTAAACACTCTGTGCGCCGAGGCACGAGCCGCCGACGTATCTCCTCTTAGCCCAGTACCTTTTTTGCGTTGTCGATTTGTACGCGAACCGCTTGCGGCGAGGTTCCGCCGTAGGAGTTACGCACTTGCACACAGCGTTCAATTGAGATGTTTTCGTAGATATCTTTCTCAATACGGGGGTCAACTGCCTGGAATTCTTCGATAGATAATTCCTCCAGCGCCTTCTTGTGGCGGATGGCATAGTTAACGAGAATGCCGGTGACGCGATGAGCATCGCGGAAAGGAACATTCTTTTTAACGAGGTAGTCAGCCAAATCCGTAGCATTGGCATAACCGCGTTGTGCACCTCGAAGTGTGTTCTCGGCAATGACCTTCATCTTCGAAACCATGGGGGCCATGATCTTGAGAGAAGCGTTGAGTGTATCAATCGAGTCGAAAGACAATTCTTTGTCTTCTTGCATATCCTTGTCGTAGGCAAGCGGAAGGCCCTTCATCATGGTCAAGAGCGCATTTAAATTACCGAACATTCGACCGCCCTTGCCTCGAATGAGCTCTGCCATATCCGGGTTCTTCTTTTGTGGCATGATGGAAGAACCTGTGCAGTAGTCATCGGACAATTCAATAAACTTGAAGTCTTGACTGCTGAAAAGAACAATCTCGCCGGCCAAACGCGTCAGATGCATGTAGCAAATGGCTGCAACCGCTGCATACTCGATGACATAGTCTCGGTTTGCAACTGTGTCAAGACTGTTTTCTGTCGGACCGTCAAAACCGAGCAAGCTTGCGGTCATGAAGCGATCAATCGGATGACCGGTTCCGGCCAAAGCGGCAGCGCCTAACGGACAAAGCGACGTATGTTCATACAGCGATTCAAATCGCTCCCAGTCACGCTCGAGCATTTGGAAATACGCCATAAACCAGTGGGAAACAAGAATCGGCTGAGCCGTTTGCAAATGGGTATACCCGGGCATGACAACTCCCATGTATTCCTCGGCCTTCGCTACCAAAACTTTCTGCAATCCGCGAATCCATTCCTGGCTTTCTCGCAAAGCACGACGGAAATACAAAACTCCGTCAACCTGGCATTGGTCATTCCGCGAGCGCCCCGTATGCAGGCGACCTCCTGCCGGTCCGATGAGTTCCGTCAGGCGCTTTTCGATGGCCATGTGAATGTCTTCGTCTTCTGCCTTGAAGGTGAATTGGCCGGACTTGATTTCTTCCAGAACAACTCCGAGGCCCTGAACAATCTTTTCCCCGTCCTCTTGGCTGATAATGCCTTGATGGGCAAGCATCTTGGCATGCGCAATACTGCCCTGAATATCGTCCTGGCACATGCGTGTCTCGATATGAATAACCGCTCCGAATTCTTCCGCGAATTTATCGGCCGGAAGGTCAAAGCGCCCTCCCCACATTTTGCTTGACATGTTTATCTCCTGGAGATGATTTAATTATTAATAGTGATAACCTTCGCGAATCCAACGGGCAGCATCAAGCGCACAATATGTAAGGATTCCATCCGCACCTGCTCGCTTAAATGCAATCATTGACTCCATTGTGATTCTTTTCTCGTCGATACACCCATTAGCAGCAGCACACTTAATCATTGCGTACTCGCCTGAAACATGGTACGAGAATGTCGGGGCCTTGAACTCATCTTTAACTCGTCTCAGAACATCTAAATAGGGAAGCCCCGGCTTGACCATGACCATGTCGGCACCTTCTGCCAAATCCAATCCGACTTCCCAAAGAGCCTCATTTCCGTTGGCAGGATCCTGCTGATACGTGTTTTTATTCGACTTTCCGAGGTTAGAACTTGACCCAACGGCGTCGCGAAACGGCCCATAAAATGCCGAACTATACTTAGCGGAATAAGCCATGATTCGCGTGTTGATAAGTCCTTTAGAATCTAAAGCGCGACGAATTGCCCCAATGCGGCCGTCCATCATGTCACTTGGAGCCACGACATCAACACCTGCCTCAGCCTGAGTAAGAGCTTGCTGTACTAAAACCGCTACTGTTTCGTCATTCAGAATGTATCCATCCTTATCAATCAGACCGTCTTGTCCGTGCGTTGTATAGGGATCCAGAGCAACGTCACACATAATGCCTAGCTGCGGGAATGATTCTTTTATCTTTCGTACAGTTCTTGGGATAAGCCCGTTGGGATTAGCAGATTCTCGACCATCCGGCGTTTTCAAATCCATTTCGACTACAGGGAAAAGTGCAATCATCGGAATGCCGAGTTCGACACATTCAGAACACAGCTTTAACAGTTCATCAATGGTGTATCGAACGACACCGGGCATCGTGGGAACTGGCTCCCTATCCCCTTTTCCTTCCTTGACAAATACCGGCAGAATCAAATCATTCACGGTAATAACGTTTTCACGCATCAGGCGTCTGGAAAAATCATCGTGACGCATGCGTCGCATGCGTTTCTGCGGAAAATAACCCAGTGTTTGCATCTTCTCACCCCATGCCCCATGTATTGATGTTAAATCGCATAAAGCATATTTCTTAAGAAAACACCTACCCAAAAGCGATGCCCAAACAATTCTATGCGACAGGAAGTTGAGCCTCTTGCCTATGGCAGAGGCTCAATTCACGTTAGTTAAAAAACAACCTTACTCAAGAGCCACCCAAACAAAAGAGTGGATCCGGTTGTTACAAGTCCGGGTAACTGATAACTATGGTTTAATACATACTTACCGATTTTCATTGTTCCCGTTCTGTCGAAAGCGATACAGGCAATAACCGCTCCTCCGGCAGGAATAAGGAAGTATCCATTACACGCAAGGAACATCCAGACGCAATCGGCAGGCAACAAACCCAAACCAATGGCTAACGGCATTAGAGCCGTTGTGGTAGCACCTTGAGAGAACAAAACACTAGAAAGGAAGAACATTGCCAGGGCAAAGAGAATTGGAAGTTCTTGAATTAGTGTCCCGAATTCAGCAACAAACACGGGCTTGTATGTGTTAAAGAAGGTCCCTGTAAGCCAAGAAATGCCGAAAACAGCAGCCATGCCAATCAAGCCAGCGCGGAACACCGAGCCATCAGCAAGCTTCTTTGACGGAACATTACTTATCACCATGATTAAGCAGCCAACGGCGAGCATAACCATCTGAACCATATGGGGAATACCTAATCTTGTAACTTTACCGGCCCCGTCCGTAAACTTTGGCAGGAGTCCAGGGAAAGATCCCAATAACACAACGAGCAAGATACCAAACAAGAAAATGACCACACCGCGCTTTGCAGCGGGCGAATACGTCACCTCCTTCCCTTGGGCCACTGCAGTATCTACGAATTCGCCGCTCTTGACTTTACGCAAGAATTCCGGATCCTTCTCCAATTCGGCTCCGCGCTTGTAAACAAACGCACAACCAACAAGAACACCAAGGAAAGTTGCCGGAATGCAAACGGCAAAAATATGAAACGGTAGAACACCCTGGGCGGCAAACAGCCCAATCATGGCAGCTGTGGCTGCCGACATCGGGGAACCCGTAATCGCTGCCTGGGCTCCGATTACCGACATCGAAAGCGGACGCTCAGGACGTACACGAGCCGCTGCTGCAACTTCCGCAATGACGGGATACACAGCAAATGCTACATATCCTGTTCCGCACAACAAAGTGAAGAAGAAACAAACCAACGGCCCCATAAAGGTAATATGTTGGGGATTTCGCCGCAAAATGCGTTCTGCTATTCCGACAAGGTAATCCAAGCCACCAGACCCTTGCAGAATCGAAGCGCAAGAAACAACGGCAACCATAATGAGAAGAACTGACACAGGGGGATTTCCCGGTTTCAGTCCGAAGAAAAAGACCAATACGAAGAGCCCCAAACCACCTGCAGCTCCAAGCCCCAGGCCTCCCCATTTCGCTCCAATACCGATTGCGATTACAACGACAATCAGTTGCATCCAAAACATTGCATCCATTTGAAAACCTTTTTTGAGAATTCTTTGCATACAAATCCTGGAGGCACTACGATGTGTAGTGTTCCAGAACTTGACTCAGTTATTTCTGAGAAGCGATTAAATTGTTGACATCCTGCTCAAGACGAGCCTTAGCGGCCGCAATCTTTGCCTTCCGCTTTTCGAGCAGAGCCACGTCCTCGTCAAGTCGTTTGGAATGTACGACCAACTGTCGAGAAACCTCCTCAGGAGCCGTTCCGCCGAGAATCTTTTTGCTCATAGCACTCCGAACAGGGTCAAGAGCCACAAGAATTTGTTCGTCGGTCATTGAAGTTTTCTTTTGGAAGAGTTTTTCAAATGCGACATTCACATCTTCCGCATGAATTTCGTTGGCCTTCTTGCCGGTCTTAATCATGATGTCGACCAGTTCGGCAACTATTTCGTGAGCTGCGCGGAAACTAATCTTGTCGTGCCGAACCAAAGCATTTGCCAGTTCTGTAACCGTGCAGAAATTTCCAAGTGCGTTGGTTACCATTCGTTCCTTTCGTGTTACGAGGCTCTTGAGAGTATCTGTCATCATCTCGCAACATCCACACATTTCCTTAATGGCAGTGAAAACGTATCGTCCAGTTTCGCCAACAACGTCGCATGTATTCGTGTAAGGAGTATTGCGCAATGTCGAAAGTGCTCCCGTGAGCATGCCACTTAAATTACCGGCCTTTCCTTTCACATATTCCAAAGTAATCGGATTCTTTTTTTGCGGCATGATCGAAGAGCAAATTGCTACTGAATCATCCACTTCGATATACCCGAATTCGGGAGTGGCCCAGACGTATAAATCAGCGCACAATCGAGAAAGTGTATTGCTCATGATTGCAATAGCAGAAAGGAGTTCCAGGACATAGTCACGCGAAGCGACTCCATCGATTGAGTTTTCAATGGGCGCATCAAATCCATGAATGTCGCTCATGTACTGCCGGTCAATGTCCCACGTGGTTGAACCCATTGATCCGCTTCCCATCGGGCAGATATTGATAGACTCAAAAACGGCAGCGAGTCGACGCGAGTCGCGGTCAAGACCGCAAAGAATTCCAGAGCAATAATGCGCAAAAGTAATCGGCTCCGAGGGTTGAAGATGCGTATAGCCGGCCATAACTGTCTCTTTATTCCGATCAGCCAACTCAATCAGCGTACGGCGCATGAGATTCACTTTTTCACAAAGATCGAGATATGCCTTCCGCACATCAATACGAGACACTGTAGAAATCAGGTCGTTTCTCGAACGTGCCGTGTGCTGCTGTCCACCGATTTCAATCCCTGTTTTATCAATCAAATACTTCTCAAGGTTGAAATAGGTTCCTTCAAGTCGAGGATCAACGTAAAAATTCGGCTTGTCTCCCATAGCCGCCATTTCTTGGGTTACTTCCAGGATTCTTGCGGCGACACTTTTCGCAATAATCCCTTTGTTGGCAATCATCACTACATGAGACTTATTGAGATCGAGATATGTCTGGTAGGAGTGATCCAAATCCCCTTCAACATTGGGCGTAACAACATACTTAATGTAACTCTCACAGAGCGGCTTTTTGATTTTGCCTCTTGCCATGATTTCTCCTTTTCGGCATTTAAGTAGGTGGATAAGAGCAGAGCGAATACCGCTCTTGCGAAAAGGAAACTAATGAGCACAGTCAACCGAGTTGACAGGTTTGATTTTTTGTCAAAGAACAAATGATTCCTTGTCAGTGTTTCTTATCAATAAGTCCAATAAATTCAAAATGCTGTTGTCCGTGTTGACGAAAAGTTTTTTTGTGGACAACATTTTGTACATGACAAGTTCGAAAGGATTTACCTTTTTAGCAAACGCCATCGAAACCATTGAGGCGAACGCATGCAAAAGAATATCTTCAACCTCAATAATCTCCGAATCCTGCAGGCTGTTGCAGAAACAAAAAGCCTCTCTTTGGCAGCTGAGAGACTCGAATTAAGTCAATCCGCAATTTCTCGAAGCATCAGTCGACTTGAGGAACAAATTGGTGCAAATCTTTTTCTTCGCCGCTCCTCTCCGATTCAATTAACGCTATTGGGTCAACACATCTACTCCAAGGCAGAATCCGTTCTCTCTCAGTATGCAAAACTCAACCAGAGTATTCGCAATTACCACGATATCGGTGTCTATGACTTGAGAATTGGAGCAGCAACGTCATTAGCCCGCACTGTGTTACCGGAAATTGTCTGCAACTTGTATTCTCGGGGCCTTTCCGTAACTGAATACTCGAATTACACACCTGTAATTTCCAAATTCTTACTGGATGGAACAATTGACATTGCTATTGCAACAGATCCAATAAAATCGAACCCTTCCGTTACGTCTCATGCATTGTTTACAGAAAAGTATCTTGTTCTTCTTTCTAACACTGTTGCTTCAAAGCTTCTGACAAGACTCGATTTGCAAAACTACGCAAAGAAAATCCCCTGTGCACAAGGAAGTTCTGAGTCATATGACTTGGTCCAAACGTCTCGCATCCTTCGAAATCTTTCCATTAGCAATGTCTTGCGTCTTAACAGCATTTGGGCGAAACTTCATCTCATTAGCCAGGGCAAGGCATGGGGACTAGAGACTCCTTTTAATGTGATGACAGGCTCAAAAATTCACCAGAGTTGCGTATTCAAAAATCTGTTACCACATCAAGGAACCCGGACAGCCTATATTTGCTACATAAATCCTGCCTTCGAACCTTTGGCTAAGGAGATTGCCGCTCAAATTCTTCAGAGCATTCTCAAAAAGAGACTACAGGACCTGAAAAATACCTCTTTGGAAAAAATGGTCTGGCCATGTGACTCCTTAAAGGAACAGCAAAATGGTTAATCAATCTAAAAGGAATACATTTGACACGAGCTGTCTGAGCACAAGCAACCTGCGAATCCTTCTAGCCATTGCAGCATCAAAAAGTTTTTCAGGAGCTAGTGACGCACTTAACTTAACTCAATCGGCAATCTCACGGAGTATATGCCGCTTAGAGGAAAATATTGGGCTCTCCATTTTTATAAGCAAGAACTACCCAATGCAACTCTCACCGATAGGACGCTTGCTATGCAAGCAAGCTGAAAGTTTGCTTGACGAGCTAGACGAAATATATTCTGAAGTCAAAGTTCAGACACAGGACACCAATAATTGTCTGCGACTTGCCTCATCAACATCATTAACACAAACGACCATCCCATATGTGGTTGAGGCCCTATATCAGGGGAATTCTTCAATTGCAACTTACGATGGAAACACACCAAAAGTGTGTCAGATGCTATTGGAAGGAAAAGTCGACATTTCTTTGGCCAGCGATCCGATGTCGACTTATAAATCGGTCATGGCTCTTCCTTTGTACAAAGAACGTTATCTTGCCGTTCTGCCAAAGTGCTACGATGGGATCATTCGATCTAAACTCGATCTCATCAGACTTTCCAAAACTTTACCTTGTCTTCAATTTAATGATACATCCTATGATGTTGTGCATACATCTCGCGTCCTACGGCAGTGGGGAATTCAAAACACTTTAATGCTAGGGACCTGGTCAACGCTAAAAATGATTGAAAAAGGGCAAGCTTGGGCCCTAATGCCAGTCCTTAATATTCTTCCCGCCAAGGATTTCGTACACTCTATCTCTTTCCTATATGCCTCAGAACAGCAAGGCATGAGAACGGCCTATATACTCTACAAGAATCCTTCGTATGAACAGTTAGCAAAAAGAATCGCCGGCCTTGTCGTAGAAACATTGGAAACAAAGATTCTCCCGCAAGTCAAGAATCCGCTCTTAGTCGACTCAGTCAAACTACTTGACGTATCTGACAACTAGTGTCCGTCGTTTGCTTTCGCACATTTGCTACAAGGCTTGAAAATGTGACGCATTGAGCCTCCGATTTCTAACTATCGGGGCAGTCTATTACGACGCTGCGCGATTGGCTTTGACGGCGCTGTCACCTTCCGATCTTTTCCGTAACACCTGCGTTCGCAGGGGGAACGGCAGAGGAGTTATCCACAGATTCGGCCACTTAGCCTGCTCATGAATTGTCAAACTAGCTTTCCGCTCTCATGAAGCAAGGAGAAGCGGAAAATGCCCCCTATTCGAGCAAATTTAAAGAGTCGGTTCTTGAGCGCGTCTTGTTCGGAGAGCTCAATTTGCGCAAGGCGGCTCAGACGTACAAGCTTTCCGTTATCACAATCAGACAACACGTTTTTGAGGCCCAAGCGAACTCAGGAGGGCTCATGGTTTCACCTAAAAAGGTCCAAGATTTTGTCCGCACTTGCCAGCGGCCTCCTTTAACGTAGCGCCTAACAGCCCGTGTCCCAGCAGTTGGGAATCGTGATAGCACTGCTTAGGATTGTCCTAAAACCTAGCTTGACATGAAAACACTTTTCGGATGATTTTCTGTCTTATCAGTTCATAAAACAATCCCTCATCTATATCGTCCGAATGTCATTTGTGACGGTACTCAAACTATCAGGGATTGACCTCCATGTCTTTTGCGATTCTTGCGGGCGTTGTTTCTGCCGCTTTCTGGGGAATTCTTTATATCTTCCCTCTTTTGTTACCTGAATATTCCTCTTTCCAGACAGGAATTGGACGTTGTTGTGTCACGGGTTTGTTTTCCATCCTTCTCGTTTTCTACTTCAGAGACGAAATACGAAGACTAACACGCTCAGATTGGATGATTGCATTGCGACTTGCGCTTATTGGATGTCTGCTTAATTTCATGGCACAACTGTATTGCAGTGACTTTTCCGGTGCATCCATTGCCGGTCTGAGCACTGGCATTATTCCTGTCATCCTTACTCTATATTCGAATGAACGTGACAGAAAGCTGGGGCGTTGGAGTGTCCCACTTAAACCACTGATTGCGCCGACACTCTTAATCTTTTTTGGATTCGCTCTTTGCAACTACTCAGAGTTCGTGACCAATCCGATGTCAAGTTCTCCTCTAAAGTTCATAATCGGTGTTGCTTTAGGTCTTTTGCATACCATCATTTGGACATGGTATCCGATTGCTAATGCCGATTGGATTAAGGCCAACCCCCAAATCAATGTCCTTGCGTGGACGTCGCTTATTTTTGCCCTTCTTTTTCCTTTTTCGGTTGTTTTATATCTATTCGGATTCAGCGGAATTCTGAGCGGACTTGAGTATTCTTTACTAGGACCAACCCCTTGGAGATTTATTGCCGTAATGCTCGTTGGAGGCATCGTATCTTCTTGGGGAGCAATGACTCTTTGGAACTACATGTGCAAGCGAGTTCCAACCTCTTTGGCAGGTCAAATGATGGTACTCGAAACACTATTTGCAATGCTCTTCGGGCATGTGCTTCAGAAGCGCTTTCCAACATGGGACTTGATTGCCGGAACAGTGCTGCTCGTCATTGGAGTTTCAACAATTCTCCATCTATTCCAAAAGTATTCCGCTAGAAAGAAGGCACTTCAATAAATGTACGTATGGTCTTCTATATGAAACTATCTTCTTAGAAAGAGCTCTATGAATGAATCCAATAAGTTAATAACGCCAAAATACAAACAGTTCCTCGGGACTATTCTTGTTCTTTTGAGTGCCTTGGGCTTTGGAACATCAGGAACCATCCAAGCGCTCGCACCCGTTGGGGCGACCCCCTACGTCATCGTTGCCGGAAGAGCTACCGCCGGGGCTATCCTTCTCCTGATTTGGTGCATCGTCAGAAAGCGCTTTCCAAAAGATTTTTTGTCAATTCCGTTTAAAAACGTTTTGATTGCCTCCGGATTCCTTGGGGCAAATACTTTAAGTTTCTTCCTTGGCGTATCCCAAATTGGCGTAGCTGCAGGAACAATCATTGCCGTAGGAAGTGTTCCTATTTGGACAGCCGTCCTCTCTTTTTTCGTCCATAAAAAAAGGCCAATTAATGCGTGGTATTTTGCAACCTTCTTGGCAATACTTGGGATTGGATTCATTAACGGATGGGCCCCCTTACCTGAGGGAAAGACCCCTTATCTGATTCTCCTTCTCTTCAATGGGTTCTTTTACTCTAGCTACATTACTGTAATGCCTTCTATATTAAAGACAACCAATGCTGAGTTTGCAACGATGATTATCTTTTGTGTCATGGCTATCCTGTTATCTCCTCTTTTTTATCTCTATGACACACAGTGGATATTTGCGTCTGTACAGGGAATCACTGTAATTCTTGCTCTCGGACTAGTTACAGCAGGACTCGCTTACACATTTCTTAATGCTGGACTTCGCTATACAACCCCAGTCATCGCAGCGACACTAGGGCTTGCTGAGCCCATGATTGCAGCATTATTGGGTATCTTTTTTCTTCATGAACCCGTGACTGAACAGACAGTCTTAGGAATCATCCTAATCTTTGCCTCGCTTGTCTTGCTCATTTACGCAAATCAAAAACATTAATTATCAAAATAGTTTTCCGCTCTCGAGAAGGAAGGAGGAATGGAAAATACAAACCGATTCGAATGACCGGCAACAGGTTCTGCCGGCACTGAATGTCCGTGATGACCGGCTTCATTTTATCGGCTGTTGTGACTAACAACTTTCCAAGCGTAACAACTTCCGGCGCAATCTCAATCGGTCTCGTACACCGCACCAAGTCGACACCGAGTTCTTTTTCTAGTCGAGCAACGGCGGCCGAAACTGCCGGTTGTGTCAACCCGAGCTGTTTGGCCGCCGCTAAAACGCTTTGCGTACGACAAACCGTTAAAAAGATTTCGGCAGAAGACACAAGAAGCAATCATGCGTCACTCCGCGTTCGGTTCGTCGTCACCGGTTTGCTTAGAGAACCTTTTGCAAAAATGCCTTGACGGGAGCAATGGCTTTAGGCTCGACAAGAGTATCGAGAACCTGGCCGTTGCGGATGATAAAAAGCGTCGGAATCGAGCGGACGTGAAAGCGCTCTTTTAGTCCTTGAGCCGAATCAAAATCGGCGTGGACAAAAAGAATCTTTCCGGCATTTTCTTTGGCAAGCATCATCATCAAAGGTGCAATTCTCTGGCAATCCGGGCACCATGTGGCTCCCATGACAAAGAGAACAGGAATCGCGCTTTTCCCGACAACTTCATCGAAGGTTTCGTCGGTCACGAAGGTCATTGCAGAGGTATCCATCAGCGTTTCTCCCAATTCAAGTTAACCTCAGTCCATTATAGGGGACCGTGACGAAAAACCCCGACGAAATTTCTCTCGTCGGGGCCGTCAGGTGTTTCAAGACGTTTCTAGCAACCGATGAGCAAAATCACACCGGCAATCACCACAATCGCCACGATATTGATGATGATACCGGCACGGAGCATATCGACAATGCGAAGTTTGCCGGTGCCGAACACAATCGCGTTAGGCGGTGTGGAAATCGGCAAAATAAAGGCTGCCGAAGCCGCAAGGGCCGTTGCAAAGAGCACGGGCTGAGCCGGAAGGTTCAGGGCCGAGCACACAGCTGCCAGTAGCGGCATCATCATCGCCGCCAAGGCCGTGTTCGATGTCACGCCCGTTGCAAAGGTTACAAGAGTCACGACGCCTAAGAGGAGAGCCCAGAAGGGAGCCCCCGAAAGAACCGTGACCTGCGCGCCGATCAGAGCCGCAACACCCGTACTCTGAATGGCCGCTGCAAGCGAAAGACCGCCGCCGAACAGTAGGAGCACGTCCCAGCTGATTTCGCGGTTGGCCGTTTCCCAATCCATCGCTGTATCGCCCTTGTCATCAACCGGAATTAAGAACGAAATCACGCCCATCATCATCGCAATCACGGCATCGTTTAAGAAGCGAAACGGTCTGCATCCGTCCACTTCGATACCGCGAATCGCAGAACCCGTGAACCACAAGACGGCGGCAATCAGAAAGCACAGCCCGATAGCGATTTCGCCGCGACTCATCTTGCCCATCCCGGCAAGTTCCTTCTTCACCCATTCGCGTCCCCCCGGGACTTCCCCTCCCATGTCGCGGAACATAATGTTCGCAAGAACAAAATAGGCTACAAGAAACATCATCACGGCAACCGGAACGCCCACTTTCATCCAGTCGACAATCGAAACGCTCGTCCCGTACGTCTGCTCCATAAAGCGCATGTAAATACCGTTCGGGGGAGAGCCGATCAAGGTCGCCATACCGCCGATGGAGGCCGAGTACGCTAACGCGAGTAAAAGGCAAATCGTAAACCGATGCTCTCGCACGGCGGCTTCTTTGTCATTGGGATCGTTTGTCGAATGTACGAGGTTAACCAAGGCAATCGCCACGGGGACCATCATCGCCGCACAGGCCGTGTTACTCATAAAGGCCGATAGCGTGCCCGTCGTGAGCATGATGCCGAAAACGATTTTCTTCGGAGTGGCTCCGATGCAACTCATCACAAACAAGGCGATACGGCGATCAAGACCCCACTTCGTGACCCCGGCGGCCAAAATGAAGGCGCCCATAAATAGGAAAATCGTATCGGATGCGTACGGGGCCATGGCCGCCGCAGGCTTACAAACGCCGAAAAGCGGAAAAAGTACCATCGGAAGAAGCGATGTGACGGAAATCGGTGCGGTTTCAAAGCACCACCAGATTGCCATCCAAACGAGAACTCCGAGACAGGCACGACCTGCCTGAGAAAATTCGGCAACCGAGCCGTCTGCCGTCACGTAACTCGACGGCATCGCTAGAAAAATAATGAGACAAAGCAAGGGACCCGCAACTAAGGACCCGTAGCGCATAAGCGCCTGCTTGCCTGACATTGCGTCAGACATACATCCTCCTTAAACTCAACAAAGCAAAGCTATCTAAAAAATTTTTATAAATCAGAACACTGTGAGAAATATTTGCCTTGTACGGGTCGAATCTTACGCCCAACTCCGTAACAACGCTTTCTGACACATTTCTCACTTTAAGCAACAAAGAGCCCGCAAGCAAACTGTTGGTTTTGACTCAGAAGGCTCTTATGCTGATTTCAGAATCTTGCAAATATCCTCTTTTTGCAAAACGCAGAAATGCCCGATACTACCAAAATGCGTGGCAAGTTCGGAAATTTTTTCATAAGGAATCTCTTCCTCTACGAGTTCCGCAAGACGACTTGGGAGTCCCAGGAAGGAATAAAAACTTCTCAATTCTTCTATAGCAAGCGTTACAACCTCGGCCTGGGAACTACCCCCTGTCACTCCCATCACGTATCGTGCAAAGCGCACGAACCGCTCGGGATTATATTTCCAAACATACTGCATCCAAGCGGGTGTCAGGACCGCAAGACCCTCTCCGTGAACAATTGAGGGATTCCAACCCGAGAGAGCATGTTCTATCGCGTGGCAGGCCCAATCTTCCTCATGTCCCATCCCGAAAAAGCCACAATGCGCAAAACTACCCACAAGACCGATTTGTTCCCAACTTTCCAAATCACTCCAATCTGCTTTGAGTCTCCGGGCACTTTGCATCGTGACCCGAAGAGCTCCTTCACACTCTTCCGTCGTGAACTCGACTCCCTTCGTATTTGTGAAGTACCGCTCAAATACATGACTCATCATGTCTGAAACGCCAGCAGCCATTTGGCGTTGTGATAATGTCATAAAGACTGTCGGATCCACTATTGACACCCGAGGGCGGATGTTCATCGATTCGCTTCCGGCTCCGTTTTTAATATCTCCATTGGATATCACACAACGCGCCGATTGTTCTGATCCGGCCGCAGGGATTGTTAATACCGTAGCAATCGGAAGACGAGCCGCTTTGTTGGCTTTCCCGCAGAAATAGTCCCATACATCTCCCTCGTAGGCCTCTCCCAAAACGCTTGCTTTAGCGGTATCAATGACACTTCCTCCCCCAATAGCCAAAACAGCATCAATTTTTTCTCGCCGAATAATCTCAATCGTTTCTCGTACAAATTCCACGGTCGGATTTTGGCGGACTCCACCACGTTCTATGCAACGTAATCCCACCTTTCGGCACTCGGAGAGAACTCGATTCAACACCCCGGTACGCTTAACGGAACCCCTTCCATAAATTACAAGCACCGAGGCACCGACATCGACTAAGTGGAGAATCTCTTTCCCGACCCGATCGAGCACGCCTGGACCATAAACAAGTTTTACTGGGTTAAAGTAAGAAAAAGAATTCATGACAAAACTCTGAATTCACCCCTTTGCGTGTTTAATCGCAAAGGGGTGTCCTTTTACCTAAGGAAGGGAGAAAGTTAATTCTTAATAAGCGTAAGCCCTGTCTTTTCCCGCTCATCAACTACAAGATTAAAAACATCATGCCGTCCGTAGTGACCGGCCACATCAAAGTCATACTGTCCTTCAGCGCGAACCCCCATATCCAAATCTGCGATGAGCATGCCCTCTTTTCCATAAAGAGGTTCGCAGACATATTTTCCAAGAGGGTTTAGTACGGCGCTTCCGCCACGGCACATCACTTCAGGCTCGGAATCAAGTTCCCCCGATTCCAGTACCTCTTTAGGATACATATCTTTGGTGACATACTGATTGCATCCGATAACAAAGCAACGCCCTTCAATGGCAATGTGTTGCAGTGTTGCCTGCCATGAATCACGACTGTCTGCTGTCGGGGCCAGATAAATGTCCACTCCTTTTCCGTACATTGTTGCCCGTAGTAAAGGCATGTAGTTTTCCCAACAGATAACGGCTCCTAGCCGTCCGAACGGAGTATCCACTGTTGTCAGAGTGCTACCATCGCCCCGCCCCCAAATAAGTCGCTCAGATCCGGTCGGCATCAATTTGCGGTGTTTCCCAAGATAGGCGCCGTCCGGTCCGAAAAACACTACTGTGCAATAAACCGTGCCGCCGTCCTTTTCAATAAGTCCCGTAACAAGGTAAACCTCGTTTTGGGCAGCGATAGCCGCCAGTTTGTCGCAATCCGGCCCAGGAATTGCTACAGAATTCTCGTAATACAGGCGAAAATCTTTCCTCCCTGCATCCGTTCTCTTGCCAACATTTGAACCAAAACTCATCCCCCGCGGGTAGCAAGGGATAAACGCTTCCGGGAAAAGAACCAACTTAGCTCCGGCTTTCGCTGCTTCCGGAACAAGTCTTGCCATTTTCTCAATTGTCGCGTCTTTGTTAAAGATAACCGGGGCAGTCTGCATGACCGCCACACGCACTGTTTCAGACATTATTTATCTCCGTTTAAAAATTATCCGAGGAAGTTCGCTGTAAAGAGCACGAGTTGGCTCATAAACGTTATTGCCAAGAGAACAACTCCCAATAAGCATAGGAACGGTACTGAGTATCGAACGACATCCTTGAAGGCAACATCCTTCCGTAAACCATTTGCGACAAAAAGATTGATGCCCAATGGAGGCGTGAGAAGTCCGATTGCCAAATTCACAATCATGAGAACCCCGAAGTGAACCGGATCAATTCCATAAGTTAAGAGAATTGGCAACATGATCGGCCCCAGCAGGATTACCGCAGCATTAACTTCCATAAGGCATCCCGTAATCAGCAGAATAAGATTCAGGACAAGAAGCATCATGTAAGGCGATGTTGTGAAGCTCGTTAAGTAGTTCGTCACAGCGACCGGAATCTGTTGGGTTGTCATAATCCAACTCATTGATGCCGCACAGCCGATAATCATCATGACCATAGCCGAAGGTACAGCAGCATCCGCAAAGCACTTAAAAGAGTCTTTCCAAGTAAGCTCTTTGTAGATGAACTTCCCGACAATAAAACTGTAGACTGTAGCCACAGCCGCTGCTTCGGTCGGCGTGAAGAAGCCCCCGTATATACCCCCGAGGATAATGACAGGCATCAAGATGCCCCAACTGGCCTCTTTCAGAGCCTTACCAGGCTCAAGTTTGACGAAATCTTTTGACTTGTACCCATGTCGGCGACTCACGACATAGCATACAAGCATCATGGCGCAACCCATGAGAATTCCAGGAACAATGCCGCCAGCAAAAAGCTTTCCTATGGAAGCGTTCATCGTAATGCCGTACGTAACCAAGGGAATCGACGGCGGAATGACAAATCCCGTAGTCCCGGCAGCCGCCATAAGACCGACAGCAAATCGCTTGTCATATCCATCCTTAATCATGGCTGGAATCATGATTGATCCGATGGCAACGACCGTAGCGGGAGCAGATCCTGAAATGGCCGAAAAGAACATGCTCGCAAGAATCGTTACGATGCCAAGACCACCGTAAATATTCCCAACACAGTTTTTGGCCAACATAATCAGCCGTGCTGAAATACCGCCTCGTTCCATCAAAATGCCGGCAATCATAAACAGCGGGATTGCCAGAAGGGGGAACGAGTCCATTCCGGTAAAAAGCTTTTGGACAACGATAAACAGCGGAATTCTTCCTTGCAGATAGATTGCCAGAAGCGCGGCTCCCCCAATACTGAATGCAATAGGTACATTCAAAATAATGAAGGTACCCAACGCAATGAGCAGAATCTCACCCATGTGTCACCTCCGCTTCTTCCTGTTTTTTCACCAAGCCATGCGTAACAAGCTCAATAAAAAAATGCACGAACATAAAAGCGCAACCGACAGGAACGGCTAAAAATGCCCACGACATCGGCACAAGCATCGCAGGCGTTACCTGACCAGAGTTATCTAATCGGATAAAGTACAAAACCGCCTGCCAAGTCAGAACTCCGGTAAAAATTGTGCAAATCAGAAGAGAGAGTTTTTCAGCAATGCGTTGCACTGCATCGGGGAGACAGCGCACAAAAACCTCAACTCCCACATGGGCACCACGGACAATGCCAAGACTTGCCCCAAAGAAGATTGCCCAGATACTTACGTAGCGTGACAGTTCGTCAGTCCACCCAATTCCGTGACGAATCACAAAGCGTTCAAACATCCCGTAACTAATGACAAGCGTCATAACGATAAGTAACAGACCGCAAGCAAACACTTCGATTCGAACAAGTCGCTCTTTCAGAGCTAAAAGACTTTGAATCATGAAAATCTCGAAAATAAGCGGAGCTATTCCTGGAGGGTGAACAACTCCGCAAAGTAGAAAGATGAAGTTACAACGATTAAAATCGCCGACCGATTATTTCGCCGCGTCAACAGCTTTCATAAAGCGATTGACAATGGCATCTCCAACTGACTTTCGAACCATCTGTTCGGCGCTCTTGGTTGCCTTCTGAAATTGCGCATGTTCTTCCGGAGAGAGCTCAATGATTGTCAGACCCTTGCTCTTCATAAACTCCTCACCCGATTCACATTGCTTAGCGTTAAGTTCGCGCTCTGTTTTACGCCATAACTTCGCACCGTCCAGAATAATCTGTTGATGTTTTTTCGAAAGAGAGTTATAAAAATCAGTCGACAACACAAAGATATACGGGGCATACAGGTGCCCTGTTTTAATCATGTACTTTTGCACTTCGTAAAAGCGCATAGATTGGTTAAGGGCAATTGGATTTTCCTGTCCGTCGACAACTCCCTGCGCAAGCGCTGTGTACAACTCGGCAAAAGCCATGGGGGTCGGAATTGCTCCCAGCCCGCGAATCATTTCCATATGGACTGGATTCTCCATCACACGCAATTTCAACCCTGCCAAATCCTTAGGCGTATGTGCAGCGACCTTCGTTGTGGTGAAATGTCGTAGCCCGTTCTCGCCAAAAACAAGAGCCTTAACACCCATGCGCTTTTCCACAAGACCTAAGAGATACTGACCAAACTCCCCGTCCAAAACACGATGTGCATGTTCTGCCTTGGAAAACACAAATGGAATATCAAAAACCAAAGTTTCTTTCAAAAAGTTAGAAAACGGCGCATTCGTAATAGTCCCGCATTCCAATGTCCCCATCTGAATGCTCTCGAGCATCTCCCGCTCTCCGCCGAGTTGTGACGCCGGAAATGTTTTAACAACAATCTCACCCCCGGTTTTTTCCTCTACATATTTCTTAAATACTTGAGCTGCCTGTTCCAAACGATCCCCCGTCGCCGGACACACATGCCCGAGTTTTAATTCAATTGCCGCATTAGCCGCTGTCGGAGTCCACATTGCAATACTCAAGACTGCTGCCGCACAAGCCAAAAGACGCTTCATAAAACCACCCCTTTAGATATGAGTAAAACGACACATCTTAAATAAGAAAATTCTCGCTTATTGTATACAACGCTTTTTGCAAAACGAGGAAAGCATCCGAAATTCAACTTGACTTTCAAATGCTACATCGTACATTATCTGCTACGATTCTTCCCTGTGACTAGATGCATTTACCTACATCTGATATCAACATGATTAATATAACCACCGCAGACTTAAACCTTCTGAGAGTCTTTGTCGTCATTTTTGAAGAAAAAAGCGCTACCGGTGCTGCACAGCGGCTTAACTTGACACAATCGGCGGTTTCCTTAAATCTCCGTCGTCTTCGTGAGATGTATCAGGATTCTCTCTTTACCCGAACAGGACACGGGCTAGCTCCGACCCTTTTTGCCAATCAGGTCTATCCGCTCGTAAAAGATGCTCTGGACCGCTTCACAGCAAGCCTTCAACTCCATGAGAATAAGCAAGCCGAGTTCATGGGACGGACCATCACCATAGGACTATCAGATGACTTTGAGATTGCGCTTGGCAAAACCATGATTGAACTGGCCAAAGACATCCCGAACTGCACTCGGCTTCATTTTCGTCAGTCCAACTCCAGCGTTGTTGCCGAAATGCTCCTTGCTCGTTCGATAGACCTGGCAATCACCTCAGAAGGGTGCGCACAAGAAGGCATCACGTTGACAAACATCGGGGAGAGCACTTACGGCTGTCTCGTTGACCCAGCCACCTTCGACTCAGACACAATGGATTTAGAAACACTTTTAAGGCACGACCATATTATGGTGAGTCGTACTGGATTCTTCGGCATCGTTGACGATGTGCTGGTTAGCCGAGGGCTTCGTCGCAGAGTACGTGCCTCAACATCACACTTTAGCGCTATCCCTTATCTCTTAACAGGAACGGACTGCATTACGATCATGCCAGCCCATGCAGCCAAATTTATTGCAAAGACAACACATCTAAAATATTTTCCGACGCCGATTGATTTCCCATCTTTTAGCGTTTGTCTTGCCTGGAGAAACTTCTCCCGCAAGGATCAGGTTCTTTCTGATCTTGTTCAACTCTTTCGCGCAAAACTCAAAGGAATAATCACAACTTAAATCTTCTGTCACAAGTCGAGAATAAGCTTACAAAAAACCTCCCTATTTCAGCTAGGGAGGCTTTGCCCGGTTCTAGGATGCCTTTGTGTGACTGACTTAGCGGCTTTGTGATTCGGTTTCCGGTAAATCCTTCGTGGCATCACGCATCAGGGGTGCCGGCGTAAAAATGACAACGCGCCGAGCTTGAATTTCGTGATTGACAAGCGTGCGCGGGTTCCGACCCGGACGAGCACGCTTATCGCGGAGTTCGAACGTCCCGAAATTAGAAAACTTCAAACCGCGTCCCTGCTCCATCGCCAGGACCATTTCGTCGAACATCGTATCGATGATTTCCATCGCGTCACTGCGCGAGCACGTGATACGCTCCATCACGGCTTCGGCCAAAACAATCTTCGTAATGGTCGATTTCCCGATTGTAATGTGCTTGAATCGACGGTCAATAAACTCTGTATTCATTCTCTTCCCCTATGTGGAATCTGTCATTTTAAACGGAAGACTTCTCGCTTTACTTTCCGTTTTACTGTTTTTTCGGCGGTTGCGCCGTTGCAACCGGTGCCGTGACGCGTTTTGCCAACACTTTGTCGATATGTAACCCTTGCATCGATGTGACTTCAAAACGCCAATCCTTCCAAACGACAACATCGCCGAGCTTGGGAACCCGCTCCAAAAGCAACATGAGCATGCCTGCGAGTGTGTTGTAGTGCGCGTTTTCTTCCTCGGGCAATTCCATGATTTCCAGCTCGTCTTTTAATTCGGGCACAGCGATTGTGCCGTCCAAAATCCAAGAGCCGTCGGCGCGCGAAACGGCATCGGGCTCGTCGTTGGCCTCCGGTTTAAATTCCCCGGCGATGGTTTCGAGTAAATCACGCGGCGTCACAAGTCCGACCACTTCCCCGTACTCATCGACAACCAAAGAAAGAGGCGCATTCGTTTGCTTAAAGTGTTCTAAAAGCTCCAATCCCGAGATAGATTCGGGAACAAACGTGGCCTGAGAAATACACTTTTCGATATCCATCTCGGACTTATTGACGAGTTGTCTTAAGACAGAGCGCGTTGTGCAATACCCGAGAACGTGATTAAAGTCCCCGCGAATGACAACAAGTCTGGAACGCGGAGAGGCCAAAATCTTGGCAATACTTTTTTCCTTGGAATCATCCAAATCGATAAATTCAATATCGCAACGCGGCGTCATAACCGTTGCGGCGAGTCTGTCGTCGAGACCGAAAACGTTTTTGACCATGTCGCTTTCGTTTTCTTCAATCACGCCGTTTTCTTCACCCTCTTGTAGCAGGGCGTGAATCTCCTCTTCGGTCATGTCGTCTTTTTTGGCCTTCTCAAGACCGAACGGCTTTAAGAGGACCTCGGTCGAGACAGCAAGCAACTTGACAAACGGGGCCATCAGAAGCGCGAAAACGCTCAAAGGACGGGCCACACGGCAGGCAACGGACTCGGCGCACGATTGGCCGAGGCGCTTAGGAACGAGTTCGCCTAAAACAATGGAAAAATACGTCACTAAAACGACAACGACAGCCAGACCGATGATGTGTGCGTATTCGGCATGCATACCGAAGCGCACGAGAGAGGCCGTAATAGGCTCGGCCAATGCCGACTCACCGACAATACCCGACAAAATACCGATGGAAGTAATTCCCACCTGAATCGTGGAAAAGGCTCGCGTCGGATCGGACTGGATTTTCATCACGCGCTCGGCGCGTGTATCACCCTCGCCGGCCCAAACCGTCAGCTTAGCTTTACGGCTGACAACCAAGGCGATTTCGCTCATCGCAAAAACGCCGTTTAGGAAAATGAGAACCAGTAAAAAGACAAACGTTCCGAAGTCAAAGTTCATTAAAAGTCTTTAATTAACAAACGTAAAAGGACCGAAAGTATATCAACTTTCCTTAAATTGCGCGCAGACGTTTTCTCCCGGAACGCACTGTCCCGAGCGATCGATCTTCCTTGCCTTTGGTCTTACGCCGCGCGATGTTGATAACGCTTGTCTTCAATCATCTTTTCAATGCGGTCGAGCCCTTCTTTGAGAACGGACAGTTTCGGACCGAACGAGAACCGGATAAAGTGCCGCATCGGTTCGGGACTGATGCGATTACCGTTCGGACGAATATCGAAAAAGCGACCCGGAACCGTCATGACGTGATACTCGAGCGCATTTAAACAAAAATCTTCGTCCACGCACAGGGGCTCGGGAAGAGAGGAAATATCCGCCCACACGTAAAACGCACCGTGCGGCGGCATGGCCACCTGAATTCCCATGTCGTTAAGGCGACGAACAACGTATTCGCGTTTTTGCGCAAAGCAGCGCTGCACCGCTCGGGTCTCTTCGTCAAGCGCTTCAGGGCGCAACACCTCGCACGCCAAGCGTTGCATCGGAACAGAGGTACCGCCGTCAATCGCGCTGGCCGCACGGTTAATCGCCTCAATGATGCGACTCGGTCCGATAATCCAACTGACACGGAATCCCGGATACCGCAAGTTCTTCGTAAGACCGTCAATCATGACAACCGGATCGGTTTCGACATCCTCGATATAACGCGCAGCACTGACGGTGCGCCCTTCGCCTTGCCCGTCTTCATACACGTAATGCGAATAAAACTCATCGAGCGCAAGAAGCATGTGCTTTTCTCGAGCAATACGACAGTACTCTTGAAGGTCGTTCCCGCGCACGAGCGACCCCGTCGGATTGTTCGGATTCGAGAGGATAAACGTGTTCACGCCCTTTGTCTCAATCAGTTCCCGAAGCCTTTCAGGGCGAACGTTAAAACCGTCTTGAGGGCGAGTCTTTTCACAAACAAACTGCAAATGCTCTTTCTGGTAGGCCATCAGGTCTTCGTAGGCGGTGTAGTCGGGATTGCGGTAAAGAACCTTCGCTTGGCTACTTAAGATGCTGAAAAGACGTGTGAGCGCGATACGACCGCCGGCGGCAACCGTCACGTTTTGCGGCCCGTATTGACTGGTCTTTCCGACTCGGTACAAACGATTCGTCATGTCGGCAACGGCCCGGCGCAACTCGGGGATGCCCCCCACAGGTCCGTACGCATAATCGTGACCGGTCAAATCCAAATGCGTCAGCCGCTTGGGCGCTCCCTCAATCAACCCTTCTTCGGGCTGGCCCTGCCCGAGATTGCACCAGGATTTATCTCCGGGGACAAACCCCATTTCCTGGGCTTTGTGATTGACCCAAATCACGCCCATGTACGGCACGGGGCGAATCATCTGGAAATCGTTTAAGCAGTTCATTTGTGTTGTCATGATTGGTTGTCCGTTTTTTAGTGCTACACGAATAACAAAAAGCCTTCAACGGAACTCGTCGAAGGCTTATGTGTTTGTTTCTTAGGTTGTTTGGAATCTACGTTCTAACTACGGTAGGTCGGAAAACACCCCGAACGACACAGGCCTTGACGAGCCTAGCTGCGACTGCAGCGGCTGCTGCGAGTGCGCATGCGCATGCTGCTGCGAGGCGTGCAGCGGCAATAGCGACAACGACGTTCAGGGAATCGGAGACAAAATCGGGCGTCCGAGAGCACGGCGCTTTCGGCGTTTTCAAATCGGAACACGGGCAAGAACCCGATTTATCCGTGAGAAGACCCACTTTGTTTGACTCCGAAACGTAAAAGGAATCGGACGATTTGCCGACACTCGGCGCATCCCGATAGGCGCATCATACACGAGACGAAAGAAAAGAAAAGCAATTTCTTTCGCTTTCTTTTCGCAAAAGCCCATCAACAAAGGGGTTCACAAGCCATTCGCTTTTCTTTCTAGGTAAAAGAACCTGTTGCACAAAAACAAAAACCTTATTGAACTCCGGGGAATTGACCCCTACACTCATTGCCATCGAGCGAAAAGGCGCTTCGATGAAAATGAAAGGATCGTGCTGTGAAAGACACAAAACGGACAATGAAACCCCAGGTCGGAGGCTACGAAGCCCTTAGCCTGTGTTGTCAACTCCCGTCGTGTCTCCCGGCACTTGCGCGGGCGTTCGTATCGATTCGGTAACGCCGGCTGCAAATCTGAAAAAGCCTCGGGGACATGTGTCTTTCGAGGCTTTTTTAAAGCTTCCATCGCACGTGCCCCATTTTTTAACTTCATGTGAAAGAATCAAAAAATGAAAATTGCACAAACAGTCACGGAACTGATCGGGAAAACTCCCCTTTTGCGCCTAACGCGTTGGGAGAAGAAGTTTGACCTTGCAGCCAAGGTCGTTGCCAAACTCGAGTACTTTAATCCGTCGGGTTCGGTAAAAGACCGTGCCGCACTTTCGATGATTGAAGATGCCGAAGCGCGCGGGCTTCTGAAACCGGGTTCGATTATCGTCGAACCGACAAGCGGCAACACGGGTATTGCCTTGGCTGCAATTGCCGCCGCCAAAGGGTATCGCGCCATTCTCGTCATGCCCGAAACCATGAGCGTGGAGCGTCGTGCTCTAATTGCTGCATACGGTGCGGAAATCGTTCTGACACCGGGTGTCAAGGGGATGAAAGGAACGCTCGAGAAAACCGAAGAACTCCAAAAAAACCTCCCGAACGTTTTCGTCCCGGGACAGTTTGATAACCCAGCCAACCCGGCAGCACACGAACGCACGACGGGGCCGGAAATCTGGAGCGATACCGACGGCACCGTCGATATCTTCGTAGCCGGCTTCGGCACGGGCGGTACCGTTTCCGGCATCGGTCGCTACTTAAAGAGTCAAAAGCCTACTGTTAAAGTCGTTGCCATGGAACCGGCTGCCTCGCCTCTAATCACCGAAGGTCATGCCAGTCCACACGCCATTCAGGGAATCGGCGCGAATTTCGTGCCCAAGAACCTGGATAAATCCGCCATTGACGAATTTATAACTGTCACCAACGAAGAGGCATTTGCCGCCACAAAAGACATTGCCAAGACAGAAGGGGTTCTGGTCGGTATCAGTTCAGGCGCGGCCCTGGCGGCTACCACCAAATTGGCGCGCAAACCCGAAAACGCCGGAAAGACCATCGTCGTGCTGCTTCCCGATACGGGCGAGCGGTACCTGTCAATGCCGGTCTTTTCCATCGCTCACTAGGAGAGATGCCATGCCTTTTTTCGCCGACCTGCGTGAAGACATTGCCACGATTTGCCAAAAAGATCCGGCTGCACGAGGCTCCCTGGAGGTGGTTCTGTGCTACTCGGGCTTACACGCCATCGTAATTCACCGTCTGGCTCATTGGCTGTACGAAAAAAGCTGGTATGTGACGGCGCGTTTTGTGAGCGGGGTTTCTCGGTTTCTCACGGGAATCGAGATTCACCCGGCCGCAAAAATCGGTCGCCGTGTTTTTATCGATCACGGCTCGGGTCTGGTTATCGGCGAGACAGCCGAAGTGGGCGACGACTGTACGATTTATCACGGAGTCACACTCGGCGGCACATCGCTCGGCAAGGGGGAAAAGCGCCATCCGACCTTGGGCCGCAACGTCGTTGTCGGAGCCGGTGCTCAGATTCTCGGCGGCTTTACGGTCGGAGATAACGCCATCGTCGGCGCGAACGCCGTTGTCTTAAAACCCGTGGAGGCCAACACGACGGTAGTGGGCATTCCGGCCCGTCCCGTGCATGAGAAAAAAGACGCGATTAAAAATCACAGTCGCTTTAATGCCTACGGAGTCGTGCCCGGAGAAAAAGACCCTTACGACGAGTCATTAAAACACCTGGAAAGCCTCGTTAAGACACAATCGAAAGCGATTGCGGAACTGAAAAAAGAACTCGAAGATCTTCGAAAAACCGGTTAAAACTCGCGAAGGTGCCCTGCTCGATTCCGGGCAGGGCATTTTCATTTCAGCGCCCTTACCAAAGCTTAGCTCGGCGGCACGGCTCTTTGACAAAGGGATTCTCATTGCCCTGTAAGGCTTCGATTCGCCGAGATCTGAGACACTCCCAAGCCGACACCGGATATGTTTCGTTCCAGCGCGTCATCATCTCGGACATCTTGCGACTTAGCTTTACGCGCTCCGGATAAGCCCACTGCATGTAAAGTGCCGCACGGGAAATCTCACCGCGCGCAAAAGCAGGCGGCTCAGCCTTTTTCCGATACACCTTCATCGGACACGAACCGAACGTAGCCGGAATAAACTCGGGAAATTCCGTATACGGGTAATTGGAGCGGATGCGATTGACGGCACCGATGGCAGGAAATAGGTTATACATGTCTGCATGCATCAGGCGAAATTCCCGACTGACGCGTTCGGCACATTGCCGTCCGCGCCCGGCTCCGTCTGTGCATTCAAAACTACCGTACTTCCAGGCATCGAACTCGCGTCCGAACCATTGAGCGGGAATGACGTGTTCCCACTCAAGACGCCGGGCCCGTTTTTTGTCCGACGGGGCTTTAAACCCTTTCGGTAGTTTTACGGTGCGATGGCGATCGAATGTAGCCGCACAATAAAGCGTCACGCGGTGGTCAAAATACACGCGTCGATCGAGGGTTTTCTTCGCTTGTACATAACTTTCGTTAGTGGTATTCCCCCGGGGCATCTCGGCAAAAGACGGAACGCACAAGGCAGTCGATACCAGCGTCAGAAAAAGCGTTATGCCGTGCTTCACGATTTCGGACTCTCAATACCAAAAACTTGGCGCAAGTACGCCAGATAGGTCGGGTCTTCACACATTCCTTTGCCCGGAGAGTCGGAAATCTTGGCAACCGGACAGCCGTTGGCGCTGACCATCTTCATGACGATGTTAAGCGGCTCGACGCCGACGTCATTGGTAAGGTTCGTACCGATTCCGAACCCGAGTTTAATGCGCCTGTGGAAACGCCTGTAAAGTTCAAGAGCCAGGGGAATTGTCAGAGAGTCCGAGAAAATCAGGGTTTTGCTTGCCGGATCGCATTTGTTTTTCTTGTAGTGCTCGATAATCGACTCACCCCAAACAAAAGGATCACCCGAGTCATGGCGCACACCATCAAAGAGTTTGCAAAAATACATATCAAAGTCTTTGAGGAACGGCTTTAATCCGTACACATCCGAAAGCGCAATCCCCAAGTCGCCGCGATACTCCTTGGCCCAAGATTCAAAGGCAAATTTCTGGCTGTCGCGAAGACGGGGTCCCAGGGCCTGCGCCGCCTGCAAGTACTCGTGCGCCATGGTACCCATCGGAATAAGATTTAGTTCCTTGGCAAAGAAAACGTTACTTGTCCCGGAAAAAATCTTTCTCGGAAGCGTTTGAACCAGACGCTTTAACACAACACCCTGCCAATCCCGCGAAAAACGCCGACGCGTGCCGAAGTCGCTTAAGCGGAATCCTTCGTGATCGGGTTCGGCCTGAATCATGGACACTTTCTCATCCAGGCGACCGATGCCCTCCTCTCGGGGAACTTCAATCCCGAGACGCCGGAAGTACAACTCGCTGACGATGGCCAAAATCGGTATCTCAAATAAAATCGTGTGCAACCAAGGACCGGCGACGGTAATTTCCAAGCCGCAGTCGCTCTTATCGGTCTTTTCAACCTTCACGTACTTGGTTTTCAGATGGAAAACACTTAAAAAGTCAATAAAGTCGCTTTTCATAAAGCGCAGTGTCGACAAGTACGCCAAGTCCTCATCGGAGCATCGAAGCGAACACAAGTGCTCGATTTCGCTACGGATTTGTCCGGCAAGCGGCGACAGGTCCACACCGGGCGTGCGGCACTTAAATCTGTAGGTGACTTTGGCGCCGGGGAACTGATGCAAAACGCTTTGCATCATCGTGAATTTATACAGGTCCGTATCCAGTAGCGATTCGATAATCATTGTTTTCTCAGAGAAAAAGGTCGAACTGAACTATAAACCGTCTGTCATGCACTCGAGACAGTGTCGGTAGGCGCAATTGTCACGCAGGTTGCCGAATTTCCACGGATCTCCCGTCGGCACAAGGCGTGCGGCTCGCGTTGCAAAAAGCGGTGGCGTTTTCCACGTAAGTCCCGACAAAAGCTCCTCGGTAGCCGGTGGATCATTGCAAACAATCAGCGCATCACAGCCGGCACTAAAGGCTTTTTGGGCGCGCTCAAGGATGGTTCCTTCGGTCTTGGCACCGCCCATCGAAAGATCGTCGGAAAACAAAAGCCCCTTAAAGCCGACCTTCCCGCGCAAAATATCCGTCGCAATCGCGTGCGAAAACGACGCCGGAGCCGCGTCGAGCGCCGGGTACAAGACGTGCGCCGTCATAACACTTGTCAGAATATCCGCAAGCGCACGATACGGCTCAATATCTTTGGCAAGGATTTCGTCGACCTGTCGCTCATCGACCGGGAGCGTGATATGGCTGTCGGTTGCGGCAAATCCGTGCCCTGGAAAGTGTTTGCCGCAATTGGCCATGCCAGCTTGTGCAAGTCCCTCGCACGCCGCACGCGCGAGTGTTGCAACTGTCTCGGGGGCAGAGGCAAAACTCCTCTCGCCGATAATCGTGCTTTTTTGCCAGTCCAAATCCAACACGGGAGCAAACGTAAAGTCCACCCCGCAATCGCGTAGTTCGGCGGCAAGCACAAAGTACGCCGCTTTCAACGCCTTGAGCGCTCGCTTGGCATCCTTGGCGTAAAGAGCGCCGTATGCGTGCATCGCAGGAATCGCCGTAAAGGCCTCGCGAAACCGTTGTACTCGTCCTCCTTCGTGATCGACACCGATTAAAAGTTCGGGTTTAACAGCGTGGATGGCATCGCACAAGCGGCGCAACTGCTCACGACTTTCATAGTTACGCGTAAAAAGAATTACCATCCCGACAAGCGGGTTTAAAAGACGCTTTTTTTCTGTCGACGTGAGTTCCAATCCCTCAATATCACAAACAATCGGTCCGATCATGACTCTTTCACCTTGAAAACTGACGCCACCGGGTTACCGTGCGGCGGGACGAGAGCATACGTCCCCCTAACGCGTAAAATTCAATGATTTCTTTAAGGAGATCTCGCGCATCCTTGAGAACCGATGCATCGGAAAAATCTCGGGTTAAAACGGCGCGTATCGCCCCGTGGGAATAAAGTCTTTCTCGGTCGTATACGTCAGAGGCGTACGCCTCAATGATTTCTCCGTCACGCACCAGACCGGTAAAACCCTCGGACCCGTCGGGCAGTTGCTGCCCCCAACCGCAAAGCCGTAGCAAGTCCACTTCGAATTCGCGCATCGCACACTCGGTTTCTTCAAAATTTCCGCGGGCAATCATCGTAAGAGTCCGGGTATACGCATCGAAAAGTTCGGTTTGTGCCTCTTCCGCCGGGCTTAACCGAAACACGAGTTCGTTTAAGTAGAAAGCCGTCAAGAGGCCCTCGCCTGTAATCGGCAAAAGGCCGCCCATCCAACGCACACCGGTTAACGTTTTCACTTCCGAGCGCCCGGAAAAATTAATTAAGAGCGGAAGGAAGGGATCGATCAGACCGCGAAAGCGTCCGGCCGGTCGCTTGGCCCCGCGAGCTACGGCCGTAATGCGCCCGTGTCGACGGGTAAACAACGAAACAATCAGACTCGTTTCCCGCCAGGGCCAGGTCGTTAACACAAACGCCGGTTCGTTTTTAGCACTGACGTACTGGCCCTGGTTTTTTGCGGCATAGCGCACCAATGGCGCCGCAAGGACCGAATCGGCAACGGTCTCGGGTAGATAATCCTTACCGTTTTGACCGGGCTCAGTCATACCCTAAACTCTTTAAAACTTTCGCGTCGTCGCTCCAGCCGCGCCGCACTCGCACCCAGACCTGTAGATGCACGGGTTTCCCGAGCAACTCGGCTATGTCGGCCCTTGCCAGACGGGAGATTTCCCGCAGTTTGGCGCCGTTTTGTCCGATGACAATCGGCTTGTGACTGTCGCGATTGACATAAAGTGTGGCGTCGATCTGCGCCGTCTTTTCATCTTCGACCCAGCGATCGACGGCAACGGCAACACCGTACGGCAACTCATCGCCCAACAGACGAAACGCTTTTTCTCGAATCGTTTCAGCCGCGATGTAACGCGGCGATTTGTCCGTGTACAAATCCGGATCAAAATACGGAACCGACTCGGGAAGCAGTTTTTTAATCTCGTCGACAAGGTCCGTGAGCTGACGCCTCTTTTCGGCGCTTACCGGAACCACGGCGGCAAACGGAAACTTGGCACTGATTTGGGCAACGCGCGGCAAAAGGGCTGTTTTGTCTTTAACGAGATCGGTTTTATTGAGAACCAAAATCACATCCGTTGCCGACGGATTTAAAAGGCGCAATACCTGCTCGTCTTCCGGCCGCCAGGCGGCCGCGTCGATGACAAAAAGAATCGCGTCGACATCGGCGAGAGTGGAGCGCACGGAGCGATTCATACGTCGCAAGAGTTCGGACCTAAACTTGGACTGAAAACCCGGCGTGTCGACAAACACCAGTTGCGCATCCTCGTAGGTAACGACCCCGAGCACGCGATTGCGTGTTGTCTGCGGCTTTTTCGATGTAATCGAAACCTTCTCGCCGACAATGGCATTGACAAGTGTCGATTTTCCGACATTGGGCCGTCCGATGACGGCCACATACCCACAGCGAAAACTCGGTTTAACGGCGTTCACTTGTGACTCCTTAAAGCCGTTTCCAATGCCACGAGTGCTTTTGCGGCCGCTTGCTGCTCAGCCGCACGTCGGCTTGTGCCGGAGCCGTACTCACAGATGGAAAAACGCCCGATGCGGCAAGCGCAGCGAAACGTCAGGGCGTGGGCCGCACCCTCGCTATCGACGATAGTGTATTCAGGTAGGTCCATGTGCCGCGCCTGCAACGCCTCCTGAAGACGCGTCTTCGCGTCTTTACTCAAGCGCTCGGGCGTAATCGCCCCGGCAGATAAAATCGGCTCGTACAAGCGCAGTATGACGCGCTCGGCCTGCTCGAAATCCGAATCGAGGAAGATGGCTCCGAAAACCGCTTCACAGGCGTCGGCCATAATCGATGGACGTGTGGCGCCTCCCGTATGCAATTCCCCTTCTCCGAGACGAATATAGGAGCTGATTTCGATAGCCCGTGCAATTTCATCCAGTGTTTTCTCGCACACGAAATTGGCACGAACACGCGAAAGCACGCCTTCGTTAAAGTGCTTGTCGCGCAAAAACAGGCTGTGTCCGACGGCACAATTTAAAACGGAATCTCCTAAAAACTCCAAGCGCTCGTTGTGTTCGGCTCCGAAGCTTCGGTGCGTTAACGCACGCTTCAGAAGTGATTTGTTTTTAAAAACATACCCGATGCGCTGCTCTAAAAGTGCCGGATCGCGTAACTGTCTTTCCTGCATCGTCTGTTTTCCCCCGAAAGCGATTTATCGGAACGAACCGACACGACTGAAGTCTGAAAAATTCGCCCAAATAAAGAAGGCTCGTCCGACAAGATTCTCATCGGGAACAATGCCCCAGTAGCGACTGTCTTCACTGTTGTCACGGTTGTCACCCATGACAAAGTAACTGTCGGCCGGCACTCGGCACGTAAACCCGTTTTCTCGGTAACTGCACACCCGCAAAGCCGCCGGATACGGCCGCCCGTACAGCCCCGGTCCGCGGCTGTCGTCCACGGCCGTTTCATGCAGGACGCCGTCTAAGTTTTCCGTGGTTTTTGTCAGCGTGCGCATCGTATCGGGAGCCACCCAGTCAACGGGATCGGTTCTGACCATCTCTTTGCCGTTCACAAAAAGGCGCTTATCGGTGTATTCGACGACATCGCCCGGAATCCCGACCACGCGCTTGATGTAGTCATACGAAGGATCGACCGGATAGCGAAACACAATCACGTCTCCGCGCTTGGGCGCGCCTAATGTCACCACCTTTTTGTTTACCACGGGAAGCCGCAGTCCGTATTCGTATTTATTGACGAGAATGAAATCTCCGATATGCAGTGTCGGGAGCATCGATCCGGACGGAATTCGAAACGGCTCGTAGGCAAAGGACCGGAAAAGGAACACCAGCAAAATCACCCAAAAAAGGCCTGCCGTATAGTCAAGCCACCAGGGCATACGAAGACGCGCCTTCACGCTCGCATCGCGCAGGGCAATCACGCGGGCATCCTTACGGGAAATTGCCTCGGCATTGGCCTCGTTAAACTCCTCATAGACAGCCTTGGCTTCGGACTTGCGACGGGGTTTCCAAATCATGAGATCTAAGGCCCACATAATCCCCGTAAAGACGCTTAAGACCAAAAGAAGTAACGAAAAATTCACGGCATCTTCCCCTTATTTTTGTTCATCGGCGCGCAGAATCGACAGGAAGGCTTCCTGCGGGATTTCTACGCTTCCGACTTGCTTCATGCGTTTTTTGCCGGCTTTTTGTTTTTCCAAAAGCTTCTTTTTGCGCGTGATATCGCCGCCGTAGCACTTGGCAATCACGTCTTTGCGAAGCGCTTTGACGTTTTCGCGCGCAATGATGTTGGCACCGATTGCCGCCTGAATGGCCACGTCATACATCTGACGCGGAATCAGGGATCGCAAGCGCACCACAACGTCGCGTCCGCGTGTTTTGGCCCCTGAGCGGTGAATAATCGAACTTAGCGCATCGACCTTGTCACCGTTAATCAGAATGTCAAGTTTGACGACATCGGCAGCACGGTACTCTTTAAATTCGTAATCCATCGAGGCGTAACCGCGCGTAATCGATTTCATCTTATCGAAAAAGTCGAGCACGATTTCCGAAAGCGGCAAGTCATACGTCAAATGCACCTGACGACCGTGGTACGCAAGGTTGGTCTGAACTCCGCGCTTATCCTGGCACAGTTTCATGACGGCTCCGACATACTCGTGCGGCACGAAAATCGTCACCGATTCAATGGGCTCGCGAATTTCGGCAATCTTATCGGGGCTCGGAAGCTTACTCGGATTTTCCACGCGTACCACTTCGCCGTTTGTCATCAACACTTCATAGACAACGGACGGAGCCGTGGTAATGAGATTCATGTCGTATTCGCGCTCAAGTCGCTCTTGGACAATATCCATATGCAGGAGCCCAAGGAACCCGGCCCGGAATCCGAATCCGAGGGCCTGCGAAACTTCGGGCTCGAACTTTAAGGCCGCATCATTCAGTTGTAGCTTTAAAAGTGCCTCGCGCAAGGCGTCGTACTGATTGGATTCGACCGGATACAGTCCGGCAAAAACCTGAGGTTTGACTTGTCTGAAACCCGGAAGCGGCTTCGTGGCTCCGCGCACGGCGTGCGTAATCGTATCGCCCACTCGGGCATCTTTGAGTTCCTTGATTCCCGAAACAACGTATCCGACATCGCCGGCACTTAAGTGCTCGCGTTTTTGCGCTTTGGGCGTAAACACACCGACTTGTTCGACAAGGTGGTTGGCGCCCGTTGCCATGAGCATGATTTTGTCTTTCGGATAAATGGTGCCGTTGACAACGCGCACGAGAGTAACAATCCCGACGTAGTTATCAAACCAGCTGTCGATAATCAGGGCCTGAAGCGGCGCATTCGGATTGCCTCTCGGAGCCGGAATATCCCGCACGACGCGTTCGAGAATCTGATCGATTCCCATCCCAGTTTTGGCCGAACACAAGACGGCATCAGTGGCATCGATTCCGATAACATCTCCGATTTCTTCGGCAGCGGCCACCGGGTCGGCGCTCGACAAATCCATCTTGTTTAAAACCGGAAGAACCGTCACCCCGAGATCAATGGCCGTGTAGCAGTTAGCCACCGTTTGTGCTTCCACACCTTGTGTGGCGTCGACAACGAGCAGTGCTCCTTCGCAAGCCGAAAGCGAACGGCTCACTTCGTAAGAAAAGTCCACGTGCCCGGGAGTGTCGATTAAATTTAATTCATAGGTCTTGCCGTCTTGAGCCTTGTACTTAAGGCTTGCCGTCTGCGCTTTAATCGTAATGCCGCGTTCTCGTTCCAGGTCCATGCTGTCTAAGACCTGCTCGCTCATTTCACGGCCGGAAAGGCCTCCGCAGCGCTCGATGAGTCGATCGGCTAACGTCGATTTGCCGTGATCGATGTGTGCGATAATTGAAAAATTACGTATGTTGTCCATGTGCTACCTACGCGAAACCATCCCGCATCAAAACGCGAGTTTCGCGACATCAAAGGACTCGCGTCAGGGGGCGGAAAACCACCGTCCTCTCGCGCCAAGCCTCTTAGTTGAAAGTGTCGAAATTCTATCATGCAAAGGGTCGTTTCCTTCCTGCAAAACCTCGCGTCGGATGCCCGAAATCTCTCGCCGTTTCTCAAAACCCGTTACACTTTCGCTTCCCTTTGAGAATCAATGCATCGGTCATGACAGTCAAAATTGTAAAAAGTCTTTTCTCGGTATCTGAGCCCGACTCCGGGCGCGACACTCTTCTTACCCTGGCTTACCGAGCTAACGACTCCACGTCAGACGTTGAAGATGCCTATTTGGACGGGAAAATCAAAGCCCTTTGCAACATCGCACTCGATGCCTCCGAGGAATCGGATATTGAGGCCGCCTTAGCTCTTTTAAAAGACGAACCCGGAACAACCTATGATGATTTTCTCTCGCTTGCTGAAGGATGCGCGGAGTCATACACGGATAAGGACGGCATCCATCTACTCGTTTTGGTTCCGATTCTCGCGTGGAGTCGGTACGAAATCGTATGCGGAAAGATGCCAGATGCCGTTGCTTTAAAGGTTGCCTCGCTCTATCGCCTCTATTTTGCAGGGCCCGAGAGCCGCGTGACGGTCGGCAACACCTTAATTTGCCCAGAACACATTCCCGAGCGCCTCGTCGAGGTGCGGCAACTTTTAAAGACCCTTTGCTCGGCAAAAAGAAAAACGGCGTTGGTCGATACGTCCTACCTTGTTACGGAAAGTCCCGTGTCGGATTTTTCCGATGCGCGCTACATCGCGCTTTCGGTCAGCGCTCCCGATGCTTCTTGCCTTTTCGTCGACCCACTGATCGACCACATCGAGCTATCGCGTCGCTTTATGGAGTTTTCTCTGAAAGTGCGGGAGGCTTTGCGTTTCTTTACAATCGGTAGCGTCATCGACGTGCAGTACCCGTCAGCCTTCTTTGCGGCATGGCGACAGACAGCTCTTGCCATGCGTGTCTTCGCCCTCAAAGCTCTGGTGCAATACGTTTGTGTCGATTCTCTGACGCCCGATGCCTTGATTGCAACGACGGCCGTCTTTTCGCTCGGCGAAGAAAACGGTCAAGGGCCGCAACCTGAGATTCGCATCGGTATCTCGCTCAAAAACAAACCCAACGCAGTCGTTGCCGGGGTTGTCTGGCCGTGTGAGGTTCCGGAACTTGAATCCACACAGGACTTTGCCGGGCAAATTCTTTTCTCTCAAGGCGTCAAATCCATCGTCGCTCACGATGTTCGTTTTCCCTTGGAGTGGTGCGAACACTGCGGTGCGCCGCTTTATGCTAATCCCGAAGGCTTTGTCACGCACATCGAAAACCCGGACGAAGAAAGCGCCGGCCCCTTTGCTCCGACCTTAAATTAGCAAATTGGGGCCCGCAATAGGCCCCTCGGATTTCCGTTTTTCCCG